>Ga0210384_10000032_pt1 | contig 212270 bp, 204 predicted proteins | sample IncBWH2MmetaG_FD_160574 | JGI IMG/M metagenome (GOLD analysis project Ga0210384, IMG submission 160574) | Forest soil microbial communities from Barre Woods Harvard Forest LTER site, Petersham, Massachusetts, United States - Inc-BW-H-2-M | ecosystem: Environmental > Terrestrial > Soil >... | reverse complement strand
CTCATGAATCGCAGGAATTTGTGTCGGGGGCACGCATCCCATACCTTCAAAACCCAAAGCGCACGAGTTCAGCGCCCAGGCGCGCAAGCCCTCTAGATCGGCGACGTCGCCGAATACGGAATCGATTGCCTGCACCTCCGCAGCGCGCGCGGCGTTAATCACCAACTGCCGGGCATAGAGTGACTCATTGCCTGCCGGGGGTCTTCACTACGCCGAGGTCAGTCGTGTAGTCCTCGAGGCCGATCGTGAGCGCAACGATCTGCGGGCTAGCCCTGGCGATCGAAAATGCATTTTCAATTCCCAGCGCCGATTCGACAATGGGCATGAGCCAGACGGGCCGGTTTATCCCATAGTTGGACTTGATCTCCGCGATCCGTCCGTCAACCTCGATGACTTGTTGAGGGCTCTCGACTTTCGGAATCAGAATCAGGTCAGGGGATTCGGGGACGAGGGTGATCTGGATTATGGAAGTTGTTGGCCAGAAGGAAGGCGACCCTATCGAGTCTGCAAAAGCACAGTGATGTCCTTATCGAATACCGCAGCATCAGTGGCGCCTATGTGCTTGGCGTAAATGCGTCCCTCGCGGTCGATCAGGAAAGCAATCGGCAGGCCGAGGACTCCTCCGTAGGCTCCGCCGACATCCGCAGTTCCAATGACGACGGGGTAGTTCATATGGAACTGCTGATAGAAAGTGCGGACCGGGTCGGTGCTGTCATCCATCGAGACGCCGATGATTTGCAGACCTTCGCCACCGTACTTCTGCTGCAAATCGACAAAGTGCGGCGTTTCCTCGCGGCAGGGAACGCACCACGTCGCCCAGAAATCCAGCAGAACGACCTTGCCCCGATAGGAAGATAACCGGAGCTGTCCGCCGTCGATCAAAGGCAGGTTGAAATCGGGTGCCGGCCCATGCTGCTTTGCGACCGCCGAGTCAGGTCGTGACCCCTGCGAGTGCCTGTATGAATAAATCCCCACGCCCACCGCGACGGCAGCGATGAGGACTACAACGGCTGACTTTATTCCTGGTTGCAGAAGCTAATCTCCGTTCGCTGTTGGATAGCCCTTATCCACCCAATTGGTTCCAAAATTGTCGGCAATGTACAGCACCTTTACGTTGGTGAAGCCCATAGTGTGCAAGGCATCGTCTGCGGGTTTGACGTTTGGGCAGTGATTCCAGGGACAGCATCCGCAGTAGAGAATGATGAATTTGTTGCGGGGTAAGCTCTCCACGCGCTTACGGAGTTGCTGCAGGCCCGCTTCGTATGCTCCCGGACCGACGTACTCGGATCCCGGAATATGGGCCTGCAAAAACAACATGTGAGAACCGACCTGCAGCATCAGCGGTTTCTCTTTGCCGGACTGCAGCATCTTTGCGAGATCCTCCGGAGTGATCAGCCGACCGGGCGCAATGGGACTCCACTGCGCGATCGCCTGAGTGGACATCAGACAAACGGTGAACAGGAACAAGAGTGTGAAGCGCTTAGCAGTCTTCATAGTATGAATCCAAGTTAACCTCAAAGCATACAGACGGTCTCGTCGCGCTACTGCCCAGACAATTCCTTCAGCCGCGCAGCTACGATTTCAGGTGTGATGTCGCGCTGGGCATTCCCCAACATCTCAAATCCGACCATGAATTTCCGTATCGTCGCCGAGCGCAGCAGAGGTGGATAGAAATGTGCATGAAAATGCCATTCGGCATGCTCGTTGCCATCGGTGGGGCTTTGATGAAATCCCATCGAATACGGGAAGGGAACTCCAAACACTTTGTCGTAGGTTGAGGTGACGCGATGGAGCATATGGCTGAGAAGACGCGCGTCCTCCGGCGTGAAGTCGTTCATGCTTCCCATGTGGCGGCGGCTGCACACCAGAATCTCGAATGGCCAAACCGCCCAGAAGGGCACCAAGGCGGCGAATGCGTCATTCTCAAAGAGCAGGCGTTCGCCCTGGCGCTGTTCGACTGCAACGTAGTCGCAGAGCAGACAGCGCTGCTTTGCGCGCCAGTAAGAGCTTTGCGCCACAAGTTCCTTCCGCGGTTCGACCGGAATCGAAGATGTCGCCCAGATCTGGCAGTGCGGATGAGGATTGCTCGCTCCCATCATGGCGCCGCGGTTCTCAAAGATCTGCACGTGGTTGATGGCCTCCAGGCCGCCCAACTCGCGGAACTGTTCCATCCAGGTATGGACGACGGGTTCGACCGCTTTCGGCGTCATTGTCGCCAACGTAAGATCGTGTCGCGGAGAAAAACAGATTACACGGCAGATGCCCGGCTCGCCTTGCGCCACCAGCAACCCGAGTCCTTCTACATCGAGGCGTTCGCGCTCCGTTCCAGGTTTCAGGGCCGCGAAGTCGTTGTCGAAAACAAATGTCGATTCGTATCGTGGATTCCGAACGCCGCCCACACGAGCGTTCCCCGGACACAGGTAGCAACCGGGGTCGTACGCCGGTTCGGTCCCGGTCTGCAGCTTGGTGACTTCTCCCTGCCAGGGACGTGTGGCGCGATGCGGTGAAACCAGTACCCATTCGTTGGTAAGCGGGTTGAGCCTGCGATGCGGATCTTCAGTCAGCTTCAAGCTTTCGGCCTCGCTGCATTTTACGATGGCTCATGCAAGATGCGTGGCCAAAGTGGTGCTTGCACAATATTCCGATAAACGGTTGGGCTCTGACACGGGCAGCTGTGTCACACAGCGGATCAGAATATAGTAGCTTAAAGTTACAGGATAGGTCAGGGCCGGATCGAGTTGCTCATCATCAAGGCGAACAGCAGAGGGAGATAAATCACGGTGGCTTGCAGCACATGCCGCGCCCTCATTTTCGAACGTGCCGTTGCCAACGGAAGGTTGAGGAAGGCAAGGCGAATCCCAAAATAAAGCATCGCAAATCCCAAGACTAATGCGCCCACCAGATAAATCTTTCCCGCCATCCCCATGTAACTGGGCAGGAGACTGACCGGGATGAGGATAACGGAGTATGCGAGGATGCGGTGGGCGGTAGAGTGTCCGTCCTCTTCCACAACCGGCAGCATCCTGATTCCACCCTTTTCATAATCTTCGCGATATAGCCATGCGATCGAGAAAAAGTGTGGGAATTGCCACACGAAAAGGATGGCGAACAGAACCAGAGTTCCCCATTCCAAGCGCCCCCGAGCGGCGGTCCAGCCAAGAACGCCCGGCATGGCTCCCGGAAAAGCGCCCACGAAAGTGCAAATTGGGGAAACTCGCTTCAACGGAGTGTAGGCCACCAGATAGACCACGGATGTCAGGAAAGTGAGAAGTCCTGTTAAAGGGTTGGTGAAAATCGCCAGGTAGAAAGATCCGCCTACCGACATCAGCAAGCCGACGATCATCGCATGAGCCAGACTCATGCGGCCGGCCGGAATAGGGCGAAGGGCGGTGCGCCGCATGTGCCCGTCGACATCGTGTTCCATCACTTCGTTCAGCGCGGCCGTGCCGCTCGAGACGAGTCCAATTCCAATCAGAGCGTTCAATAGCCCAAAGCTAAACCACGATTCTCCGGCCTTGTGCGCGCCGAAGAAATAGCCGCACCATGCGGTCATCACAATCAAACTGGTGACCCGCAGCTTGGTCAATTCGGCGTAGTCGCGAAAAAGGGAAGTTGCCCGTGTGCGGAAACCGGTGAGAGGCAGGATCATCGAGCTCATGAGTTAGGCCGTGTTCTCAGGAAACCTAGGTTACCAATCAAGCCCCCCGGACCCCATCCGGAACGGCTCAAGGAAAGCATAGGTACTCTGGTCAGTTTCGAAAGTCAAGTAGAAATGAAATGCGCACCAATTTCAGCCTATCACATTCAACATGAACGATGCTGCGAACTGTTACCAGCTTCCGGACGAACCTGCGGAGTCAAAAGTCTCCGGCGGATCGAAAAAGCATTTATGCCAAAGGGCCGAATCGGTGAGCGTCCCGGCTCTCCACTGTTGAAGGATCGGAGTGGTAGCGGCGATCATTCCGCCATCAGCGGAATCGAAAACTACGACGACTCCAGCGAGTTCAGACTTCTTCTCCGCGATTTCGGTGTAACTTTTCTCCAGGAGAAACTTGGTGTACTCCAATCTCTCCTTGGAGCCAGCATTTTTTTCCGCTTCGTCGATCTTCTGGACGGAGATGATTTTCACGTTCTTGCCCCGAAGGGGTTCCCAATCTCCCGGGAAAGGCGCGGTCTCCTCGCGAACCACATGAAACAAGTCAGCCGCGGCATTGGATGCGCCTGAAGAGGACGCCGGGTTATCCGCAATGCCTTCCGGCATCTCCACACTGTTCCGCCAGATCCATCCTCGCGACAAGCCCGAGATGCGTACGTGAACCCAATCGGCGTTGAAGTCGAGCAACTCGAATTCGTCGTGCAGGCTCGCAAGAAACTGGGGTTTGGCGGTCAGGCTCGGAGTGGAAACGACCGGAGTGCCTGATTTCTTGACGGCGACCAGGTTCTTGGGATGAGCCGTGTTCTTCAGAATCTCTTCGAGGTTGTTAGCTTCGGCCTGTAAGGAACCGTCTGGTTTCGGGGATGGCTCCGCAGACTTGTCCGGGGGAGAAGCCGAGGCTGCCCACTCCTTCACCGATGAAGAGATCGTGCTGTTTGTCTCCGGGAATTTCCGCGCAGGTTCCGGAGCGGACGGTCGCTCGTCCTTGGAACCCTCCGGTAAGGCCTTCACCACAGTGCTACCGGTCACTGCTCTCTCAGAAGGCGTCGCGGCCAGTTGCTCCGCGAGTTGATCCAGCAGATCCGACTCCAGCCGCCCGTTGGAAGTGAGCAACTGATATCCGGAGTGCGATGAGGACGATGGATCGGAGTACCATGCGGTTACTTTGGCCTTGATCCTTACCAGGGAACCGCCGGAAGGATTCGAAACGACTTCGGCAGTCGCCTGATAGTAGCCACGTTGGTAGCGATCCAGAGGATGGTCTCCGGCGTTAGCGAATCCCTCGAGGGCCGGCAGGTGTCCGGCCATGTTGGCCTGCATGGTCTTGAGGGCTTTCTCGATCGCAGCCTTGGATTGCGGGAACGTTCTTTCGGCCGGATTCGACTGCCACGCCGCCATGGTGGAGAGAATCACCAGGCATCCGCCAAGCGCGAGTACATAGTTGCGAGCGCCCCAGGGGAGTTTCATGGTAACATCTCCAACTCGTCGCGCTGGACCCATCCATGTTGCCCGTCGCGAGTTTCCACACCGAACCAGTAGGGCGTCGTGATCACGATCAGAACTTCTGCGCCGCTCGACAGAGCTTGCAGCGTGCTCGCGGAATGAAAGGGCGCGGACTTCAGGGGTGCTCCAGGCGCCTTCACGATTCTCTCTACCTGTTGCTTGAGGGTGTGTACGCGTTGCTCGAGACTCATCGAGGGAGCTGGTTCAACGGAAGTTGGATCAACGATCTGTGGTGGAGTCGACGGTGGTTCGCTGACTTTGGGGCTGGGCGGGGGCTGGATCGAGGGGTCGCCGGTTTCGTCTTTGAATGCAACTTGCTGTTTCTTCGAAGAGGATTCTTGCTTTGTTTTCTCCGCCTCGGCAGCCTCGGTCTTCATCAACTCGATGGAATCAAGATGGTCATGGATGTCTTTGTACTCCGCACCTTCGACAGAACCATTCGATGCATGTGCCACGTGGCGGAAATCTTCGACGAAGATTGCGTCAATGCGAAGCACCGTGTGTTTTTCGTCCTGACCCTGCACCACGTACCGGACGGCCAGGGTTCCAACATCGCCGCTGTTCTTGAAGTTCCGGGGGTCCAGCGCATTACGCCGAACCTTGTAAAAGGCTTTTCCAGACTCGGTCCAGGCTGGGAACACGCGGGTGGAAGTAGCCACCTCTGCGCCCGAGACAAATTCGTCCTTGTTGTACTCTTTGGTGCCCCGAATGATTCCGTTTTGTACAATTTCCTGAACAACCTGAGTTACCTCAGCTTCAGGAAACGGGAGGTTCACGATGAATCCCATCCCATATTGAGTGGCGTCTTTTTCGCGCGCAGCCAGACTGGTCGGCCACCCGGCAAAACCAGCTACCACCACCACTCCTAACATGGTAAACAGAGGGCGCCCGAAGCGGCGAAGGAAGCCTCGAGGCCCTCCCAATGAGATGACTTGAGCAAGAAATCCTGACTTTTCCACAGGCCTCATCACGTTCGACAAAGAGTCTCAATTCTACCCATTGGTGTCAACTCCGGCGCTCCGCGCGGATTTTGCTTGCCAAAGAGAAACTCGATCGATCCCTACGCTGTAAAAAAACTGTAAAAAAACTTTGTTCCACCCCTTGCAAGTTGGTTTACCTGCGTAGTAGGATTCCGCCCCGGTACGGTGGTAGGACCTGAACCGAAAAATCGGTTTAGACTCTGCCTCCAACGCGGCCCGTCCTGGAAGGGGTTCCAAAGCCGGGTTTGCTGCGGTTTTCTCGCCTTCGCATTTGTGGGAATGCAGTTTGTCAAATAACACAACTGTCTGAGGAGTGCGGCATGCATATGGGTATGCAGTCGAACCACAGGGTAGTGCCGGTTAGTGTGAGGTATTTCTTTACAGCCATTCTAGTGATCGCCTTCGTGGTCCTTAGCGGCGGCCAGTCCGCGAATGCCCTTCCGGCGTTCGCCCGCAAGTATGGGCTTCGTTGTTCCGCCTGCCACGAGTCCTGGCCCATGCTCAATTACTTCGGCCAGAAATTCAAGGATAATGGCTACCAGTTGATGAATGACAAGGATGCCCCGATTTGGCAGAACCCGGGGTACTGGCCGGTGACGATGCGCATGACGCCGATGTGGCACCGCGTCAGCACCGGTAAGGTCGCTGTCGATCAGGGCAATGGGATTACGCGCGTCACTTCTTCCGGATTTGACTTGAGCGGGCTGGACTTTCATACCGGCGGCACTTTGGAAAAGAACTTCTCGTTTTACCTCTTGCCGTCCTCCGACAGCTCGGCCTCATTTCACTTCGAGACTGTGATGGCGCGGCTCGACAACGTATTCGGCAGCCCTTGGATCAACGTCAAGCTGGGTAAGTTCGAACTCGACAACTTGCTTTCGGAAAAGCGGATTCTGACCCTGACCGGCAATGGCGGAATCTACCAGCTCTACCACTTCATCCCTGTGGGCGACGGCAATATCTTCGGCCAGATTGGCGACAATCAGCTCGGGGTAGAGTTGATGGGACATTCCTATAACGACCGCACCCGCTATTCTGCGTCTCTGCTGAGTTCGTCTGACGGTACCCCCGGACTGGTGTATGGCGCGAACTCCTACACGGGATTCTTCACCGTCAGCCAGGCTTTTGATGCCGGAAAAATGGGAGTGGATCGCATCGGAGCCTACGCCATGATCGGACAGGCTCCCACAACCTGGCTGACCAGCGGCGGGCCCAACGGTCCGGTGCCGGGGTCCGGGGTGGGGAACAAGTCCTTCCATCGCGAAGGCATCGTCGGACAGTTTTATTTCGGACAGCGTTTTGACCTGCAGGTGGTTACCCAACATGGTTGGGACAATGCATGGTTCGGTCAGGGGTACGGCGATCTCATCGACCAACTCAACGGTCAGAACAATTCTCCAGGAACGGCTCTGCCCACCGGGGCGCAAGCGCCCACGTGGAACGGAGTTCTCATCGAACCTCACTACATTTACAGTCCACAACTGATCTTTATAGGACGCTACGAAACCATCCAGATGTCGCGGCAGGCGAACGGTGCAGCGTGCACGGCGTGCGCGGGGACCGGAGGACCCTCGGCTTCCAACCTGGGCAATATCTCGACCTACACGGTGGGTTATCGCTATAACCCGTTTATGACGAGCCGTGCCGGATTCGCGTGGCACAACGAATACAACTGGCTTCATCAGGACGGAACGGCGCCCAACGGTACGGGCATCAACACTAGCGAGCTGATGTTCGGCTTTGATTTCGACTTCTAGAAGGAATGAAACCGCGGATAATCCGTTCGCGCGAATCGTTTTGAGGACGAAAAATTATGACTACCGTCAAGCGAGTGCATTGCCTGAGTGCGGTGATCGGTTTCATTCTCGCCGCCGGCCTCACTGTAGTTAGGGCGCAAGACGCCCCCGACGTTGGCCCTCATCCTCCCGCGCCGGCGAAACACCTGGAGAGTCACATCGGCAACATTACCGGCCATTCGCAGGATGCCAAGAGCGATTACCGGCGCTATTGCGCCGGCTGTCATGGCGACCTGGGAGATGGCGCTGGCGAGAACGCGCAATGGTTGGACCCGAAGCCCCGCGATTTCACCATCGCAACTTTCAAATGCCGCTCGACTCCCACCGGCACTTTGCCCACCGACCAGGATTTATACAACACCATCGGTCGCGGATTGACGAACTCCAATATGCCGATTTGGAACACGTTCACCAAGCAGCAGCGTGCTGACCTGGTGGCGTTTATCAAGACGTTCTCGCCGCGGTGGGACAAGGAAAAGGCCGGCGAGCCCATCAAGGTTCCCGCCGAACCCCCGGTCACCATCGAGAGCATCGCTCACGGGAAGGCCTTGTTCACCAAGCTGGAATGCTGGAAGTGCCACGGTCCGCAAGGCAAGGGCGACGGTCCTTCCGCGCCAACGCTTACCGACAGCAAAGATCAACCAATTCGGCCCTATGATTTCTCTGCTGGCAAGGACGATTCTCGCTTCAAATGCGGTTCCACGAATCAGGATATCTTCAAGATTTTCATGACTGGCGTCGATGGCACCCCGATGCCCTCGTTCGCGGACACCATTCAGCCCAATGACGCGTGGGATTTGGTACATTTCCTGCGCACGCTGCAGGTTCACCGTCACGGCAAGGAAAACGACGTGCTGAAAGCGGCAGGCGGAACGATTCCCGCCTATGTGGAAAAGCCTTCGGAAGCGCCGGCCACTCCGCCGTCGAGCGGAGCTGCAGGCGGCGGCAAGTAGAAACACTTTGCAAGTTTGAGCCTGAGGAGGCAGCGAATGCGCACGAGCAACCCCTGCATTGCCGTGGCCACAGTGGTGTTGTGCCCGGCATTAATGTTCGCCGGCACGATCAGCGGCAAGGTCACTTACACCGGTACACCCGTCAAACAGAAACCCATCAGCATGGCCAAGGAGCCGAGCTGCGAGAAGCAGCATCCCACTCCGGTCAACACGGAAACAATAGTGACTGGCGCTAACAATACCCTCGAAAACGTTGTCGTCTATATCTCGGCCGGCGGGGACGATGCCAACGCTCCCGCCCAGGCGGTCACCTTCACGCAGAAGGGGTGCCAGTACATTCCGCACGTCATCGCGCTGCACACCGGGCAAGAGTTGCACGTGGTGAATGGCGATCAAACTTCTCACAATATCCACCCCATGGCGAAGGTAAACCCGGAGTGGAACAAATCGCAGCCACCGGGCGCGCCACCCATCGTGCAGAAATTCGACAATCCCGAATTCATTTCGGTGAAGTGCCAGATTCACCCCTGGATGCACGGATGGTTCGCCGTACTCAAAACGAATCACTACTCCATCACCGGCGACGGCGGGGCATTCACGCTGCCAAACCTGCCGCCGGGCAAGTACACGATCACCGCCTGGCATGAGGACTACGGAACTCAGACTCAGGACGTGACCATTAGCGGCAACGAAACCAAGTCTGCCGACTTCAGTTTCAAAGCGAAAGCGTACTAAAGAGCGAATCTCGCGGGCTGTCCATCCCCGGATGCTGCGGGGGACGGGCAGCCTCCGCGCTGACAGCCCCGATTGACGGGCGAGTGAGGGAACATGGGCGGCAAAATATTTGCGGTGCTGATCGTGATCATTGCATTGTCCTCGGCAGTTCCCATTATTAGCCACACGTTTCTGGGCGCGAGCGTAACCCCGCCCGAAGATATCTCCACGCACGGCAAGGCGATCGACGATCAGTTATCCGTCACGATGGCCGAGGCTGGCATTTCCTTCCTTGCCGCGCAGTTGGTGCTGGGATTATTCGTGTGGCAGTTCGCCAACCGCAAGGTAGGCGCTACCAAGAACTTCCCGGGCGGCGCGACCGCCATGGTGATCGTCGCTGTTCTGTTCGTTGGCGCGGAAGTCCTTGCTCTCGGCATGGTGGGATCGAAGGCTTGGGGAATGGTGTACTTCAAACCCGCTGCCTCCGACGCCTTGCCGGTGCAGGCTCAAGCCGGACAGTTTGCCTTCTACTTCCGTTATCCCGGTCCAGACGGCAAATTCGGGCAGATCCATCCCGACAAGATTGACGAAGGCAATTCAAACTTCTTCGGCCTGGATCCGGAAAACGATATTCCGGCCCGCGATGACATCACATCCGGCGAACTCGTTGTTCCTGTTGGCAAAGAAATCAATCTGATGATGCACGCCAAGGACGTCGGACATTCGTTCTATGTGCGCGAATTGCGCATCCAGCAGGACTTCGTGCCCGGCCTTGACCTCGCCTTGCATTTCACCGCGACCAAGATCGGGAAGTACGAGATCGTGTGCACGCAGCTCTGCGGCCTCGGCCACTACAACATGAAGTCCTATTTGAATGTGATGTCGCAGGAAGATTTCGACAAGTGGTTGAAGTCGCAGTCCAACTAGTTTCCGTCGTTCTCGGCGCAACATCGGGACGCGAGTGCCACTCCATCGCGAGGTAAAGGCCATGTCGGATACGTCGGTACACGCAGCAGTTCACGGAGCACCCACAAGCTTCATCCGCAAGTATGTCTTCAGCCTTGACCACAAGATCATTGGCCTACAGTATTACGCGCTCGCTCTCGCCGCTGTGGTCACCGGCATGGTGTTGTCGTGGATCATGCGCATCCATCTGGTCTGGCCGAATGCGCCGATTCCCGGCCTGGGTGCGCTTGCGAAAGTAGGAGCGCCGGGTGGCGTTGTCACGCCCGAGTACTATCTGCAGCTGATGACCATGCACGGCACACTGATGGTGTTCTTTGTGCTCACCAATGCGCCGTTCGCTGCCTTCGGGAATTACTTTTTACCGATCCAGATCGGCGCCGAAGATATGGCCTTCCCCCGTTTCAACATGATGTCGTTCTGGACAACGTTCGTGGCTTTTTGCATTTTGATTTCCGCATTCTTCGTGGGCGACGGCCCGCCGCTCTCAGGCTGGACAGGTTACGCGCCTCTGAGCGCGGTGGGCAAAGACGCGGGTCCCGGTCAGGCGATCGGCCAGAGTCTCTGGGGAATTTCGATCTTTGTTTTCTGTATTGCTTCCTTGCTGGGATCTCTGAACTTCATTGCGACGACGCTGGATCTCCGTACCAAGGGCATGACTCTCGCTCGCATGCCGATCGTCACGTGGGCGTGGTTCATCACGTCCTGTATCGCCCTTCTTGCCTTTGCCGTTCTTATGCCGGCTTGCCTGCTGTTGATCCTGGATCGTGTCGCGGGCACAAGCTTCTTCATTCCGGCGGGCCTCAATGTCGCCGATCATATTCAGCCGCACCAGGGCGGTTCTCCGCTGCTATGGCAGCACCTGTTCTGGTTCTTCGGACATCCCGAGGTGTACATCGCAATCCTGCCCGCGATCGGGATCGTCAGCCACATCCTGATCTGCAACATGCGCAAGAACATGTTGAGCCACAAAGTCCTCATCTACTGCATGATGGCCATCGGCTTCCTCAGCTACATGGTCTGGGGACATCACATGTTCCTGAGCGGCATGAATCCGTTCTCGGCGCTGGTGTTTTCCTTCCCCACGTTGATGATTACAATTCCTGCCACGATCATGACGCTGATCTGGCTGGGTAGCCTCTATGGATCGAACCTCCGCATCAACAGCGCCTCGCTCTTCTGCCTGGGATTCATCTCGATGTTCGTCAGCGGCGGGGTCAGCGGATTCTTTCTGGCTCAGCCCTCGATCGATATCTATCTCCACGCCACCTACTTTGTAGTGGGTCACTTTCACATGGTGATGGGCGTGGCGGCCATCATGGGAGTCTTTGCCGGAACCTACTTCTGGTTCCCCAAGATGACCGGTCGCATGATGAATGAGACGTTAGGCCGCTGGCACTTCTTCCTTACTCTCATCGGCACCTATGCCATCTTCATGCCATTCCACTATCTGGGGCTGGCAGGGAATGTGCGGCGCTATTCGGCCTTCCAGGACGACTTCCTGGTGCCCCTGATCCCTGTGCACAAATTCATCACGTACGCGGCGCTCTTCACCGGAGCTGCGCAGTTGATCTTCATCGCCAATCTGGTTTACAGCCGCTTCAAAGGTCCGCAGGCTTCGCCGAATCCGTGGGAGTGCACGTCGCTCGAATGGTCGACGCCGTCGTCTCCGCCGCCGTTCGACAACTTCGGCGGACAGCATCCTGTTGTTCACCACGATCCTTACCAATACGGGGTGAAGAGCTCCACCGGGGACTACATAATGCAGACTTCCCCGGAACCAGGAGCGGCATCGTAACCCAGAAGGAATGGACTAGTTATGGCAACGATACTGCAACCGCCACAAGCCGGAGTCGAGCAAGAACCCCCGCGACAAACCACGGGGGGCGCCGGCGGAGGTTTTCGCAACCTGGCGCCCGAGGGCGGTAGCTTACTCCTTGTAAAAGATCGGTCCGGTGAACCAACTCGGACCGGCATATGGGTCGGACTGGCCGCGATTGCCATGTCCTTCGCCGCCCTGACCAGCGCTCTTTACGTTCGTGAAGGCAGTGGCTACACCGACTGGACGCACATCAGCCTTCCCCCCATCCTATGGTTCAACACCCTAGCTCTTGTCCTAAGCAGCGTCACGCTGGAACGGGCGCGTCATCGTGTGGCAGCCTTCATGCGTGGGGAGCAGAGCAACCGCTCGGTACCCATGCTGTGGCTGAACCTAACCATGGTGCTGGGCTTGGTCTTTGTCGTGGGCCAGTACTTTGCATGGCTGAAGCTAAGGTCTGAAGGCCTGTATCTCCCGACAAGTCCCAACAGCTCGTTTTTTTATGTTCTGACTGGAGTGCACGTAGTGCACGTGCTGGGCGGGCTGGGAGGTCTGAGCCGGGTGATGCTGAAGTTTCGCAGCGCAACCAATCCCTTGCGCCGCAGCACCTTGGATGCCACCTCTTATTACTGGCATTTTATGGGGCTGCTGTGGATCTACCTGCTGTTCATTTTGTGGCTGAAACTCTAGGTCAATTCAACGGAGGCACCATGAGTCAGGCCGATCTCGCGATGGAGCCCGTATCACCGCACAGTGCCGGAGCGCATGGCGCCGGCGTGATGGAAGAGAGTCCTTTTGCCATTCCATCCAGCAAGCTGGTGATGTGGCTGTTCATTATTTCTGACGCCTGCACCTTCGGCGCAATGCTGTTCGCTTATGGCTACATCCGGAACTCGGCGGCTGAGTGGCCGCAGGTCTTTGAATCGGCGAGCATCTGGAACTCCTTGCTGATGACCTTCATCCTGGTCAGCAGCAGCCTGACAGTACTGTTCGCGGTGAAGGCAGCGCAGTCCGAAGATCGTCCACGAGCATTCCGTTGGACCATGATCACCGCCGCCGGAGGCATTCTCTTCACCTTGCTGCACATCCGGGAATGGCTCAGTCTGATCGGCCAGGGCGCGCGCCTGTTCCAGAACCCTTGGGGTTCGCCGATGTTCGGCGCGGCGTTCTTCTCCATCACCGGACTGCACATGGCCCACGTGGTCGGCGGAGTGATTGCATTGATCGTGGTCGGTTTGAGCTACAGGTCTGGGCGCTATGCCGCCCGGCATATCGAGATCTGGGCGCTGTATTGGCACTTCGTCGATCTAGTCTGGATGTTCGTTGTGCCCTTGGTCTACTTGTTGAATATGAAGCGGTAAGCGACGCAAGCTAAAGGAGATCGGTCATGAGTCAAGCGTCGACATCGGGCAACATGACATCCACATACCTTGTTTATGGTGCAATTCTCTTGATTGCCGTAGTGCAGGTGATCGCGGCGATGGCGATGGGACCATCCCTGTGGCGCATGCTCTTGCTGGCGGCGATCCAGGCCTACCTCGCGGTGATGTTCTTCATGCATCTCCGCGACGAGAAACCAACGCTGCGGCTGGCACTGATTCCCGGCACATTGTTTGTTCTGGTCATGATGAATATGATCTGGGCCGATAGTTTCCGCTTGGCCGTGATGAAGCCGTTCGCGAAGTAAGGAGTCATTATGAAGTACCGAGGATTCAAACTCGTGCATAGCGCCAAAGCAGCAGTCGTGGGCGCTCTAGTCTTGGCATCGAACGCCGCCTATGCGCAAAGCTGTGCTCTTTGCTACACACAGGCTGCCGGCGCCGGACACCGTTTCATCCAGGGTCTACGAACAGGGATTCTGGTCCTAATCGTCCCTCCGATGTTTATGTCTGTCGGCATTACAGTGCTTGCCTACAGGAAGCGTAACCGGACCAACGACAAGAAGTCAGAAAACTCGGCGAACGAGTGGTAGTCCCAGCCCAAAACCCATGAACCACAAAGAACACGAAAGTCCACGAAGTAAGAACAAGCCCAGGTTTTCCTTCGTGTACCTTCGTGGTTAGCGTCTTTGATTTTCCTTCAGAACATCTCTGCGAATTACGCGCTCCCCGTGTCATAATTCCTCGCAATAATCCGGTGCACCGATGCGTCATTTCCTAATCACAGTTCTCTGCGCTTCTAGCATCCTGCGGCCGTGTTTTGCGGCCACTCCCGCCGTTCCCAAGCCAATGCAGATTTATTTCATCGACGTCGAAGGCGGCCAGGCGACACTAGTGGTGAGCCCCTCGGGCCAATCGTTGCTGATTGACGCCGGCTGGCCGGGGAACGAAGGTCGCGACGCCGATCGCATTCTTGCCGCGGCGCACCAGGCCGGCCTGCAGCAGATCGACTATGTCCTGATCACGCACTATCACCGCGACCATGTCGGCGGAGTCCCCGGGTTGGTGGATGGGATCAAAGTCGGAACTTTCCTCGATCACGGGCCAAACCTGGAGGACTCACAGGTAACGCGCACCGACTATACCGCTTACGAGAAAGCCATTGCCGGCCACGCGCATGTTGTGGTCAAGCCCGGGTGGAAGCTTCCCATCAAAGGAATGGACGTTCGGGTCCTGAGTGCCGCAGGCGAGCACATCACTGCCCCGTTGGCCGGTGCTGGAGAAGCAAATTCCTATTGCAAGTCAGAGCCATCGGCCTCGGAAGATGCCACTGAAAATGCCCGATCAGTGGGCGTTCTGGTCACGTATGGCGAATTTCGCTTCGTCGACCTCGGCGACCTCACAAAGAAGAAGGAATTGGAACTGGCCTGCCCGAACAATCTTCTCGGCACGGTTGATCTGTTTCTCGTAACTCATCATGGCGCCGACCTTTCGAACCCGAAGGCATTGGTCTGGGCACTGCATCCGCGCGTTGCCGTGATCGATAACGGGGCCCGCAAGGGATCCAGCCCCGCGGCATGGCAGATCGTTCACGATGCCCCCGGACTCGAAGATCTTTGGCAACTCCATTACGCAGCCGAGTCGGATCGCGATCACAACATGGATCCCGACCACATTGCCAACGTGAAAGAAAACTGCGAAGGGAAGTTCTTCAAGGTCACGGCCGAATCCGACGGTGCCTTTACGCTCACGAACGCGCGCACCGGAAACCAGAAGACGTACCCGAAGAAGTAGCCACGGCCATGATCGCAATCGTCATGGGAGTCGTGGGCGCAGGGAAGACGACTGTAGGAAAGCTACTGGCTTCGCAGCTTGGCTGGGAGTTTGCTGATGCGGACGACTTTCATCCCCAGTCCAACGTCAAGAAGATTCGTCACGGGATTGCTCTCACCGATGAAGATCGTGAGCCTTGGCTTGACCGTTTGCGGGAGGCGATCGTCCGCTGGATCGCTGAAGGGAAAAGCGTGATCCTGGCCTGTTCCGCGCTCAAGCGCTCCTATCGCGCGAAACTCTGCGTGGGCCCGCAAGTCCGGTTTGTCTACCTGAAGGGAAGCGCTGCCTTGATCGCCGATCGCTTGCGTTCCCGTCACGGACACTTCGCCGGGGAATCAATTCTCGCCAGCCAACTGGCAGATCTGGAAGAGCCCGAAAAAGCGATCACCGTAGATATAACTGGCACGCCTGAGCAAATCGCGGCCGAAATCAAGAGAGCGCTAGCGATGGAGTAGAATCCTCCCACCGTAGCGCCGGCGTCCCGCCGGCTGTCGCGCGGGCATCTTGCCCGCGCGTATGCGGGCCGCGAAGGATGTTCGTACGGACTGCAAACACTCTAGGTGATCGGAAACTGCATTTGGAAACCACCACCAACCGCCTCGAACCCGCCGTCGTATCCCGGTTGATGTGGCGCCTGATGCCGTTCCTGTTCCTTCTCTACATCATTGCCTATCTTGACCGCATCAACGTCAGCTTCGGCGTCCTCCAGATGCGCGATCAACTCGGCCTCAGCGATCGTGTCTACGGCCGAGCTGCAGGAATTTTCTTTGCCGGATACTTTCTCTTTCAGGTTCCGAGCAATCTGGTGCTGGAGAAATTTGGCGTCCGCCGGTGGATTTCTGCCCTGATGGTCACGTGGGGTGTGATCTCCTGCCTGATGATCTTCATCCGTGGCCCGATTAGCTTCTACACCATGCGCTTCCTGCTGGGCGCCGCCGAGGCCGGCTTCTTCCCCGGCATGATCCTTTATATGAAGCGCTGGTTCCCGGCAAGCGCACGGGCCCGCGCCGTGGCATGGTTCATGACAGCCAACCCGCTCGCTGGAGTCGTGGGAAGTCCGATCTCCGGTGCCCTACTGGGGCTTCACAGCGGCGGATTGACGGGCTGGCAATGGATGTTTCTCATCGAGGGTCTACCCGCCATTCTCTTCGGCGCCGTCGTATTCTGGACGCTCGCCGACCATCCCCAGGAAGCAGACTGGCTGAAGGGGGAAGAGAAGGAGTGGCTGCTCGATAAATTGGCAACCGAGCAGCACGCGGAACCAGCCGTTTCCCAGGCGGATTTCTGGAAAGTTCTCGTCAGCCCGAAGATCTGGTTCTTGTCGATGGTCTATTTCGGGGTTTCCACTACGATGTATGGGGTCACTCTGTGGCTCCCCAGCGTCATTCGATCGTTCTCGGGGCTCAGCTATTTCTGGACCGGTGCCATCGCTGTCCTGCCGTTTCTAATCGCAGTAGTCGTGATGGTTGTGGTAGGCATCCACTCCGACCGGGCGGGAGAGCGCCGTTGGCACACGGCAATTCCGGCGTTCACCGCAGCTGCCGGAATGGTGATCGCAGCCTATGGCAGCTCGACTCTCGTTGTCGTCACGGGACTAGCCATGGGTATGGCTTTTGCGGAGGCGATGTGCGGTCCCTTCTGGGCGATGGCGACTTCGCGCATGGCCGGGCTTTCTGCAGCCGCAGGGATCGCTGTCATCAACTCGCTAGCGAATTTGGGCGGCTACTTCGGCCCCGACATCATCGGTAAGTTTCGGACCGCAAATGGCGGATTTACAGGAGGCCTGCTTGCAATTGCTGCCGTCCTGATCGTGAGTGGCGTTGTGGCCGTTCTGCTTGGAGCGCAACCGGGCCGGCTATCTCGTCCGGCGAACTCCTAGCCGTTCCCAAAGGAACTTCGCCAATCCTCCAAGTAGCAGCACCGCGAATCCTGCTGCCATATGCATCAGGTAAAAGGCCGCAGTCTTGCGATCGCCAGTCACCACAAAATGCCAGCTGACAAGTACCCCTGGGACCATGATCGCGCAGCCTAAGACGAATAATCTGTTCGCCGCCAGAAGAACGCATACCGCACCGAGCGCGAAGCATCCAACCTCTGCCTTGAGATCGAATGAAGATCCTCCAGAGTGAGCCTCCATCCCAAAGATCTCTCCGAATAATATGGAGATGCCCGCAACAACCGTGAGCGTGAAGTCCCGGTAGTGCGCGAGAGTCTTCCCTTTGTATCCGAGGGCATCTACAAATTGCTGGCGGATCGGTTTCATCCGTAGAGTGGCCCATTTAAGCCTGGTTCCATTCAAACCGCAATCCTAGTTTCAGAAAAGTAATGACCTTGCGTCGATCCCGCCGGGTTAATGACTCAAACTTGCGTAGATTGTTTACAATAGGGGTTTCGTTCGAGCTCCGGGTATTCAGCCTTTTGAGGCAATAATAAAATTTTGGAACCGTCAAACCACAACTCCAGTACGGCCCCCACCGTCTACTGGCGGGTTGAGGGCAGTCTGCTGGACCTGACCGTCGTCAGGCCGCTGGCGTTCTTCACCTGGAATGCGCAGACCTTCGCCGAGCGCTTCCGGCGCCGTGGGCTCATCTTTTTAATGGCCGTACTGCGCCCATTTCTATATTCCACCAACCGCAAGTTCGCCACCCGGGTTGTCCACACCGTTCTCCGCGGCGTCACCCGCGACCGACTGGACCTTCTGGGAGAAGAGTATTTCGAGTACAAGCTGAAGCCTCGCTTGAAGCCAGAAGGGGTTCGGGCAGTGCGAGAGCTGGTGCAATCAGGAGCCGACGTAGTGTTGGTTAGTCAGGCGCTCGACCACCTGATGCGCCCGCTGGCGCAGCATCTCGGCGTCAAGCACATCGTTGCGAACCGCCTGGAATTTCGGGACGGTACCGCGACCGGGCGGCTGCTCGATCCGGTGATTCGGCCTCGAGGCGCTTTCGCTCCTTTCCGCGAAAACATGCCTGATGGCCGCCGTGCCCCGAAAACGCTCGCCCGCCATCTCGACATCGTCCTGGAAGCATTGCGGGCCGCGGTTACTCCTGCATATCGCCAGAGCCCATCTGCTGTGCGCCCGGTCGTTCAGTTTGACGGACAGAAACAGCCTTCGGGATTCTCCGTGCGCCGCGCTTTTGCGAACAAGCAGATCATGCTGATTGGCGTGACCGGATTCATCGGCAAGGTCTGGCTCGCCAACACGCTCCTGGAATTGCCGGAAGTAAAGCGCATCTACTTGCTGATTCGCCGTCAAAAGTCGAATCCCGGGGAACGCCGCTTCGAGAAGATGGTCGAAGACTCGCCGGTATTCGATCCGCTCTTCGACCGCTACGGCGACCTTCTGCCCGAGTTCCTGCGCGATAAGGTTGAGGTGGTCGAAGGCGATGTAACCCAGTCCGGGCTCGGTCTGAGTCCTGACATGGCTCGCTCCTTGCAGAAGAATCTAGATCTGATCATCAACAGCTCAGGCCTCACCGATTTCAATCCCGACCTTCGCGACGCGCTCGCCACGAACACCGACGGAGCCCTCAATGTTCTCCAATTCGTCCGTGGCTCCGAGCACGCGGGGCTGGTGCATCTTTCCACCTGCTACGTGGCTGGCGAGCAGGATGGCCGGGTCAGCGAAAAGCTGATTCCCAACTTCAATCCACGCGGCCTTGCTGACTTCGACGCTGAACAGGAATGGCACTCCTTGCACGAGGTGGTCCGCGAGGCCGAGCAGCGCGCCGAGAGCGAGGAAGTGACCTCTGGCTTGCGCATGCAGGCGCAGTCCAAGGAACACGCGGCGAAGAATCTGCAGGGCGCGGCCCTCGAGAACCAGATCCGCAAGGGCCGCGTGCGCTGGCTGAAGACCTATCTGACCGAGGCCGGTACCCGGCGCGCCAGAGAACTAGGCTGGCCCAATACCTATACCCTCTCGAAGAGCCTCGCGGAATCCCTGATTATCAAGCACGGAGCCGGTCTCCCGGTTGCGGTCGTGCGACCCGCCATCGTGGAGACTTCCGTCGCGAAGCCGTTCGTGGGATGGAATGAAGGCATCAACACCTCGGCCTCGCTCTCTTACCTGTTGGGGACTTATTTCCGCCAGCTGCCCTCTAAGGAAAGCAAGCGTCTCGACATTATTCCAGTGGATGCGGTCTGTGCTGGAATGAACCTGATTGCCGCCGCGGTCATGGAGCGTCGTCATGAGCCGCTCTATCAGTTGGCAACATCGGTAACAAACCCGTGCGATATGGGTCGCTCGATCGAATTAACCTCGCTCGCGCATCGCAAGCACTACCGCGCACAGGAAGGACTGGAATCGTGGCTGCGGCTGCGCTTCGATGCCATCTCCGTTTCCAAAGAGCGCTACAACCGCATGTCCGCCCCGGCACAGAAGGCGATCGTCAAGTCGATTCAGCGCATCATGTCACCGCTGCCGCTGAAACGCGCCCCACTGGTGAAGACAGAACGAAATCTCGAACGCGTCGAAAAGCTGATCGAACTGTTTGAGCCATTCATTCTGCTCAACGAACACGACTTCACCGCGGAGAATATCGAGAAGCTGTCGTATGCGCTCGTACTCGAAGAGCGCGACCAATTCGCTTACGACACGCGCTCGCTGGATTGGTGGGAGTACTGGATCAATATTCACATACCGGCGCTGCGCCGCTGGACGTATCCTCTGATTGAGGGCCGGCCGCTGGAGCCGCGCCCTCCGCGCACCTTTCAGCTGGCGCCCGCAAACGAAGACACCATCAGAACTGGGACCAACGGAGCAACGTGGCGATATTCCTGACCGGCTCGACCGGATACATCGGCGCACATGTCGCCGCCAATCTTCTACAGGGCTACGGCGCCTCGCTCAACGTGCTGGTGCGCGCCCGCGACCCCCAGGAAGCCCAGTTGCGCCTGTGGCGCGCCCTGCAGTTGCACCTTCCGTTCCCAGCCTTCTTCGAATACCTCCAGACAAAGATGCGAATCTTCTGTGGTGATCTGACTGTTACCGGTTTCGGCCTGGGTCGTGACGAATACGATCGCCTGCTGCATACGACGGATTCGGTCATTCATTGTGCTGCGTCGCTGAACCGCAAATCGGAAAAGAGCTGTCTTAATGTAAACCTGCGCGGCACTCTGGAAGTGTTAACGCTCGCTCGTAACGCCGAGCATTATCACGGCCTGCGGCGTTTCAGCGAAGTCAGCACCGTGGCAGTGGCCGGGAAGCGCAGCAACGAAGTCGTCACCGAAGATAAGTCGATCGAGTGGGATCGCTCTGACTATGATCCCTACGCCCGCACCAAGAAATTCTGCGAACACATGGCTCACGTTCTGCTTCCGGACACGCCCAAGACCATCTTCCGACCCAGCATCGTTCTCGGCGACAGCCGCCATGCGGAGACCACTCAGTTCGACATGGTGAAGGCGTTTGTATTCCTGGCAGGATTGCCTGCGCTGCCGTTCCGGCCGAATGACAAGATCGACATCGTCAATATGGATTTTGTCGCCGACGCCATCGCCGCCCTGCACTTGAAAGATCAGCCGAAGTACGACATTTACCATTTGTCGTCCGGCACATCGTCGCAGACCTTTCGCGAACTGACCACTGCCCTTGCTGACGCGCAGCAGAAGCGCCGCCCTGTATTTCTCCCCTTCACCGAGAAGCCTTTCTCGGGATCGGTCAATTTCCTTTCGAACCGGAAGGGCCCGATGGGTCACGGCGCGTCTCTGTTGAAAGTCTTCATGCCGTATCTCGTCTGGAATACGGTGTTCGACAACACACGCGTAACGTCTGAGTTGGGCCGCAGGCCTGTTCCGTTTTCGCAGTACAGCTTTCCTCTGTTGAAGTTCAGCCGCGAGAACAATTTCGAGTACCAATATCAGCCTTGGCCCGCAGCTCGAGGAGGTACCGCCGCATGATGGACTTCGTTCTGGAAGCATGGGTCAGTGCCAATATCGAGCGGGCCAAAGCACGCTGGATGCTGGGTGGCAACAAACCGTGGCAGCCCGGCGAGAAACTGAAACTCCTGTTTGCCGGATACAACGGCACCCGCAACACGGGTTCGGATGTGCGTGTGGAAGAGATGCTGCGTCAGATCCGGCACATCCTCGGCGCAGACCGCGTCGAGTTCAGCGTAATGAGCCAAAGCTTCGAGCGTTCCAAGGGATATTTCGACGGCACCAGACAAGTTCATCTGCCCGATATCTTTCCGCCGTTCTTGTCGGATGAAGTTCCCAGGCACCATGGCGTAGTCGCGTGCGAAGGGTCGATGTTCAAGAGCAAATTCGCCAATGCACTCACTACGATGATGATTGGTTCTCTTGGAATCGCCGCCGTCGAGAACAAGCTTTCTGTCGGATACGGCGCCGAAGCAGGCCATATGGATCCGCTGGTCGCCAAGATGTGCGCCCGCTATTGCAAGAATTCGCTGGTCATTACGCGAAACGAAGAGTCACGTGGCATCCTGAGCGAACTCGGAGTGCCGACTCAACTCGGCACCGACACCGCCTGGACCTTCGAGCCAAAGCCACCGGAGTACGGCCAGAGTGTATTACGCCAAGTTGGTTGGGACGGCAAAACGCCAGTGCTGGTCGTTTGCCCGATCAATCCGTTCGAGTGGCCTGTTAAAGCCTCCATCGCGAAATATGCGTTGCATAGTCTTACCGGCGCTTTTAAGGACAGTCATTATCGAACCGTGTACTTCCATAACTCAGGACCCGCGTCAGATCGTGCTTACCAGCACTATCTGAGGTCGATCGCCAACGCCGTCGTCGCATTCCGCAAACAACGCAACGTCTTCGTGATCCTCGTGGCCACCGAACGCCTCGACGCGCGTCCGGCGAACAAGATCTCAGAGAAGCTTGGCGGGGTCCCGGTTCTCACCAGCGATCAGTACAACATGTACGAATTGGTCAGTATTCTGTGCTCCTGTCACATGATGGCGTCTTCCCGCTATCACGGAATTGTGACGTCCATGCCCTCGCTGGTTCCATCCGCCGGAATCACCATGGACGAACGCATCCGCAACCTGATGCGTGAACGTGGGCATCAGGAACTGCTGATGACCGTGGACGATCCTGATCTCGAACCGAAGCTCTTGGCCGCCCTGAATGTTTTGGCGACTGAAGGCGAGCGCATCTCGGATGGCATCGCACGCACTGTTGTGAAGAATCTGAGGGTCATGGCGCAGATGGGCGTTTTCTTTGAAGAGGAAGTCCAGCGGCGCTACCCCGAATTCCCGACGCGCACCGGCGAGTGGAGTTGGGAGGATTACCTGCCGCCCATGAACGAGTCGCTACGGCAGTTGGTATCAGCCTTTAGTTAGTCGTCCCGGTCCCAGAACTGATCATGCCCTTCGTTGGAGACATTTTCTCGCAACTCAAAGCTGCGCCCGATGTTCGGGTCTTGCAAGAGATCCGCGACAGTCAGTTCAGCGGCGTGACCGGGCCCGAGTTGCTGGAGTTGGTCCTCAACGCGCGGACGTTTCTTGCGTCCAAGGGCCTGAAGAATGGCGACCGCTGCGGCATTCTGGCGCCCAACAGTATCCGCTGGATCGCGTTGGATCTGGCGGCAATGGCTGAGGGTCTGATCGTCGTTCCGCTGTATTTTCGTCAGTCTCCCGTTGAACTGGTTGCGATGATAAAAGACAGCACGCCCGCCCTGGTCTGCTGCGGCGACGTGACACTTCGAGACGGAATTCAGCAAGCATGGCCGCAGTCTCCGCCGCTTCCGCTGTTCGATGAAATCTTCCAAGGAGTCGAGGGAATTTCGCTGGATCGTCCTCAGGTACGCGACGAAGACCCGGTGACGATCATCTATACCTCCGGCACATCGGGAGAAGTCAAGGGCGTTGTCCTTACCGCGGCGAATGTCGGGTTCATGCTGGGTTGCACTTCAACCAGGCTTGACGAACTGATGGGCGGCCGCACCGGTCAGGACCGCATCTTCCACTACCTGCCGTTGAGTTTCTGCGCATCATGGATTGCCGTTCTGACGTTCATGCTGCGTGGAAGCGTAGTTACCCTGAATACCGACTTGACGAAGATTGCGAGCGATATGCCGTCAGTCGCGGCGCATTATTTTCTAAATGTTCCTCAACTGCTTGAGCGCATGCGCCGCGGCGTCGATGAACAGATTGCGCAAAAGGGAGGACTCGCGCAAACCGCCTACTCGCGAGCCAAAGCTGCGTGGGGCCGCAACGGCAAGCAGCCTCAGACCGGCGATTCGTTTTGGTTCTGGTTAGCGAACCTGCTGGTCTTCCCCACGGTTCGCAAGAAAATGATAGGTGAACACTTGAAGGCTCTGATCTGTGGGTCCGCCCCGCTTACTCCCGAAACGCAGGACTACTTCAAAATGCTCGGCATTCCTGTGCTCCAGGTCTATGGGCTGACCGAAACCACCGGCATCTGCACCATGGATGATCCTAAGAATCCCGTGCCCGGCCGAGTAGGCCCTGCCATCCCCGGAATCGACATGCGGCTGGCTGACAACGGCGAAATTATCGTGAAGGGCCCGAATGTATTTATAGGCTATTGGAACCGCGCGCAGCAAACAGCCGAGGTGCTTCGTGGCGGATGGTTTCACACCGGCGATCAAGGTGAGCAAGACGGGACGGGAACGTGGAAGATTGTCGGCCGCATCAAGAATCTGATCGTCCTCGGTTCCGGCCACAAGATCGCGCCAGAAACCATAGAGGATAATGTTGCGAAGCATTTGCCGGGCGCGCAGCAGATCGTCATCGTCGGAAACGGCCGTGGATATCTCTCCGCCATCGTGACCGGGAATGTAAACAGGGAGGAGGTGCAAGCCGCCCTCGATGCCGTCAATCCGGACCTCCCGCACTATAAACAGATACGCGCCTTTGTCACGCGAACGGAACCATTTTCCATCGAAAACGGAATGCTTACGGCGAATGGGAAGCTGAAGCGGGATCTGATCTCTGCGCAAATGAAGAACGAGATCGACGACATGTACCGAACGGTGAAAACCGCATGAGCGCAGGCCTCAGTCGCAAAGGCGAAGCAATGTCGGTCGAGTACAAGGACGGTCTGATCGAACTCGCCCTGCACCGCAGTCCCTGCAACGAAATCGGTTCCCAGTCTCTCGCGGAACTCGAGTCGTTTTCCGAAGGCCTGCAGAGTCTAAAGCAGCCTGCGCACGCCCTTATCATCTACAGCGATCTGAAATGCGGATTCTGCGCCGGAGCCGACCTGCGCGAACTGTATGAGCGCTCGCAAGCGATGGCGAAAGACGATGCTGCAAAGGGTGTCCGCGACTTCCTGGAACGCATTCACCGCGCGCTGAACGTAATCGACGATGCTCCCATGACCACAATCGCGGCGGTCCACGGCGTAACGTTTGGCGGAGGATTCGAACTGGCCCTCGCTTGCGATCTCATCATCGCCGACAAAACGGCCCGCTTTGCCTTCCCGGAACTGCGGCTGGGCTTGATTCCCGGTTTCGGTGGAATCCCTCGCCTGAAGCGCGATATCGGCAATGCCGTCGTGCGCGATCTGCTGCTCACCGGGCGCAGCTTCAATACGACGAAGGCGCAACAGATCGGGCTCGTGAGCCAGGTGGTCTCTGAGGGCGAGGCCTTGCGTGCCGCTCGAGCAACGGCCGCACAGCTGGCGAAATTCGACCATCAGACGGCCGCGAGCGCGAAGCAATTCATCAAGCCGATTCCTTATGAGGAATTGAAGCGCGAGATCGACATTTTCTGCGACCTGTTTTCGCGCCCCGCAGTGCAGGCCGGACTGAAGAGGTTTGTGGAAAGCACAGACGCTCAGCCTTATTTGCCATGAGCCGAACTGAATTAGAATGATTGTTTATGCCAACCGCTGAAAAGACGCTAGACGAGATACTGACTCTCGCCGCGGCTCACTTCAAAGTGCCGCGCGAGAAACTCTCCCCTGACGACGATTTCTTCAAGACGCTCGGCATCGACAGCCTGCAGGCGCTCGACTTGCTCACGAAATTAGAGAACCACTTTCGTGTGGAGTTACCGGATTACGAACTGCAAGGCGTAACCGATTTTCGCACCCTGGCGGGCAAGATCCAGATTCGCCTTTAGAACTCAATCGTAGCTTGCAGCTTGTTGATCGGTAAGGAACACCGCCGCAAAGCCTGTCTGCGGATGGTTCGATTGGCAATCTACAATCTAGAGTCAGCAACTTCGTAATGCTCGATCTCCGTCAATACACATGCCTCGGCGCGGCTCTTCGTGACGCTCTCGACCGCTTCTCCAAAGAAGTGTGTCTCGTCGAAGCCGAGCGCGATCGCGAAAAACTTCGCCTGACCTACTCCGATTTCAAAGAGGTTGCGCTTCCGCTTGCGCGGGCTCTTGAGGACGCCGACTTCGATCCCAACGACCGCGCCGCCATCATCATGACGAATCAGTCAAAGTGGCTGATTTCTGCGTACGCCATTTTCTTCTGCGGCGGCGTCCTGGTTCCCCTCGATTACAAGCTTACAGCCGCCGAACATCTGCAACTGCTGGCTCACTCGAAGGCCGAAATTCTCGTCGTGGAGTACCATCTCTGGCGCGCGATCATGGCCGATCCCGGGTTTCAGAACATCGGAACCAAAATTGTTCTGGTCACAGAAGCCCCTCTGGGCGTAGATCTCGCAGGCGCATTTCGCTGGGAGGATTTCAAACGCAAAGGCGCACCCGATTTCGTCATGCGCCAAAAGGACGACGTGGCCTGCATCGTGTACTCCTCGGGAACCGGAGGCCGCCCAAAGGGTTGTGTCCTGACGCACGAAAATTACTTAGAACAATGCCGCTCGCTCACAGCTTGGTACCCCTTCTGGCCGGGCGTGCGCTATTTGAGCATTCTTCCCACGAATCACGCCATCGATTTCATGGTGGGCTTCATTGGTCCGTTCGTCTGCGGAGCCTGCGTTGTGCATCTTCGGACCTTGCGCCCGGAGTTTGTTCGCGACGCCTTTGTCCGCTATCGCATCACCTACGTCTCACTGGTTCCAATGATTCTGAAGAATCTGGAGCGCGGCCTCCGTGCCAAGTTCGACGAGCTCCCATCTTGGAAGCGGGCTCTACTGAATTCGATGATCGCAGTGAATCGGACGCTGACTCGTCAACGCCCCAACGTCAAGCTCAGCCGGATGATGCTGGGCAATATTCATCGCGGATTCGGCGGAGAGTTGCTGGCTTTGATCACGGGCGGCGCCTTCATGGAGCCGTCTACTATGCAGTTCTTCTACGATCTCGGTCTTCCGGTGGTAAATGGCTACGGGCTTACCGAGGCGGGCACTGTGCTGACGGTCAATGATCTGAAGCCGTTTCGGGCGGATACCGTAGGCAAACCGCTTCCGGGTGTCGAGTTGCGAATCTTGAATCCCGACGCCGAGGGAATTGGCGAAGTTGCGGCTCGCAGCAAGACGGTAATGTCACACTATCTCGACGATCCCGAATTGACGCTCGAAACGATCGTCGATGGCTGGCTCCTGACGGGCGACTTGGGCCGGTTCGACGGTCACGGACATTTGCAGCTATTCGGGCGCAAGAAGAACATGATCGTTACCGAAGGCGGAAAGAACATCTATCCCGAAGATATCGAAACCGTGTTCGATGGTCTACCAGTAAAGGAATATACGGTTTTTGCTGCGAACTATATCTGGCCAAACAAAGAGCTGGGCAAGGAATCGCTGATACTCATACTGCGCCTGGAGCAGAACCAAAGATTCGATAGCGGTTTGCAGGAAGATATAGAAACCCGCAACCGCAAACTGTCCGACTTCAAGCGAGTAAGCGGCTATCTGGTCTGGGAAAAAGATTTCCCCCGCACCGCGTCAATGAAGATCAAGAGGCAGGTTTTGGCCGAAGAGATCGGCAAGTCAGTAGAAAGAAGCGCAGTGAAGCAGTTGTAGCGGCGGCGTCCCGCCGGCTGTCGGTACGGCATCTTGCCGCACCACCGCCCGAAAGGATCACGGTGCTTTTGTTCTAAACTGGGTTTAACAACTTGGGGCAAACCTATCTAGCGATTGTGAATCCCGCCGCCGGAGGTGGCCGCGGCGCCAAACTCCTCGGCCCAGCGTTCAAACGCCTCCGCGACGCCGGGCTCGACATCAAGGTCGCCACCACCCGCGCGCCCGGGCAAGCCTCCGACATTGCTCGAGATGCCTATGGGCGCGGGACACGACATTTCATCGCCTTCGGCGGGGACGGCACGTCTTACGAGATTGTCAACGGTCTGTTTCCGCAAGCCATCGGTAACGAGCCGCCAACCCTAGGTTTCTTGCCGCTCGGCACAGGTAACTCCTTCTTGCGTGACTTCACCGACCGCGGCCTTGATGCCGCAACCGAGTGGCTTCTTGCTGGGGAGAGCCGACCCGTTGATGTTATGCGCATGCGGCACCGGGGCGGTGAGCTCTATTACATCAATTTGCTCAGTATGGGGTTTTCCGCAGACGTAGCAGCTCTTCGCGCCCGCCGCTTCAGCGGCTGGGGCGAGCTCGGATATTTCATATCCATCTTCCTGACGTTGGCCCGATTCAACCGGCGTCCCTTTCCGACCAGAGTCGAAGGACAAGAACAGTTCGATGACCGCCGCTGCCTTTTCGTTACGTTCAACAACAGCAAGTTCACCGGCGGCACCATGATGATTGCTCCGAAGGCAAAGGTAGACGATGGCTTGGTGGAATACGTCCGTTGGGGACCGATCGGGAGGATTGGATTAATCCGTAATCTCCCGGGGTTGTATGACGGCACACATATCCAGCATCCTTTGGCCGAGTGCAAGTCGGTTCAACGCGTCGAATTCAAGCTGGATGCTCCCGTCGATGTCATGGTCGATGGCGAGGTGTTATCCCTGCAATGCGAGGAATTGAGTGTGCTTCCCGGCGCGCTGAACGTGGTTGCCCGCCTGCCGTGATATAAGGGAAAGTCATGTCCGAAGAGAGACGAAAGCGGCAACAGGCAGGCGAGAAAGACAGCAGCAAGACGAAGAAGGTGATTCTCTACGTCGTCGTTGCGGCCCTCTTCGTCGGAGCGTATCTTGCGGGCCGCTATTACAAGAATCATAAGTACGATTCTTTCGCGAGGTGTCTTGCCACCAGGAATGCCAGGATGTATGGCCTCTACTGGTGTCCGCACTGCGCCGACCAGAAACACGAGTTCGGCTCCTCGTTTCATTACGTGCCTTACATCGAGTGTGCAAGCGAGAATGATCCGCATGAGTTGACGCCAGCCTGCAAGGCCGCTGGAGTCAAGCTTTTCCCCAGTTGGCAGTTTGGCGCGGAACCGCCGAAAGAAGGCGTGCTCACGTTGCAGGAACTCAGCCAAAAGACCGGGTGCAGCCTGCCGTGATCGAGGTGGCAGCGCGCAAGCGATGGTGGTTCGTCGTCATCGCGGTTCTGTCATTCGCCGGAATTGTCCTCTCCGCTGTTTCTCTTCAGCGCCACTATGCAAAATCAGCCACCGAGTTCTGCGATTTTAGCCAGAAGTTTAATTGCGACATCGTGAACCGCAGCGAATATTCCGAGGTACAAGGGATTCCTGTAGCCGCAATCGGCCTGCTCGGATACGTAACGTTGTTCTTCTTATCCACGTTCTGGAACTCCCGCCCCACGACGCCAAACCGCCTGCTGGCAGCCTCTATTGCAGGATTATGCTTTGCTCTGTACCTGACGTACGTAGAAGCCTACGCACTCAAGACCTGGTGCATCCTGTGCGTGGCCTCGCAGGTGATGATCCTTTTGATCACGGTTTGTGCCGCCATCGTGAAGCTTCGAAGCGCCCGGGCATGAAGCCGCTTGCCGTTGTATTCTAAGAAAGCACCTTTTCCTGGATGGCAGAAACCCAGAAAACTGAAATCAGCGTTTCCGGTGTCGCTCCCGGCGTCATTCGCGTGGAGGCGGCAACCGGCGATTTACGCCTGCACGAGTTCCGCAGCCGTTTCTTCCGCAATACAAGATTCCTACGCGTTTGGCTTCCTCCCGGATACGACGACAACGAGAATTCTGCAAGGCGCTATCCCGTTCTGTACCTCAATGATGGGCAGAATCTTTTTGAGCCTTCCACTTCCTTTACCGGCGTGGAGTGGCAGGTCGACGAAACCGCAGACCGCTTGATTCGCGAGGAGCAGGTTCCGCCCATGATTATCGTGGGCATCGATAACGCCGGCAAAGAGCGCTTCCGCGAATACATGCCACACCGCTCGATGAGTCCGATGATGCTTCGCGTGCAAGGCAATCGCTACCCCAACTTCCTGATGAAGGAAGTCATGCCGTTTGTTGCGCGAAATTATCGAGTCGCCTCCGGACCGGAGAACACCGGCCTCGGCGGATCGTCTCTGGGCGCCTTAATCTCCCTCTATACCGTGGCTGTGCATCCAGGCTGGTTTGGCAGGCTGCTGATCGAGAGTCCCTCTCTGTGGGCGTCGAATCGCCAGATGATCAAAGACAGTCGCACCATCAAGCAATGGCCCGAGCGCATTTTTCTGGCGACAGGAACCGCGGAAGCGGGACGCGAAGAGCGGGACCGAAGCGTGGTCGACGACGTCCGCGAACTCGCCGCCATTTTTCGTCGCGCCGGTTTGGACGATCGTCGACTCCGACTGGTGATTGACGAGGGTGCCACTCACCACGAGTCAGCATGGGCACGGCGTTTCTCAGATGCGCTGTCGTTCCTATTCGGCAAGCGATAGTACCCGTCCCAGTTGCCGGAAGTTGCCTCAGGGTCTCTTTGAAAGGGCACGGCTTCAGCCGCGCCGTCTAAGGGTAAGAGCTTGGGCTTTAGTGTGTGCGTGAGATCTCGCCTTGCAGATTCAGGGTGGAACAAGGCCAGCGGGTTCTAGCCGCGAAGCGGCGAAAGAATACAGCCCACGGCGTAAGCCGTGGGTACAAGTGGGAATGATCCAGCCCCAACGGGGCGAAAGAGGAGTTCTCACGCGAACTCGTTAGCCCCTGGGGTAAGTTCCCGTCAGGCCAATTCGCATTTCCTTGCTGTTCCCGTGTGCACCGCTTGGATGCAGGGAATCTCCACTCTCCCGCATACGCCATAGCAAGTACAGCAAAGCTGTCATCACGATGACGGACAATTGAATATGAGTCCACCGCGTGAAAGGCCCCAGCAGTGGAAGTGCGCAAGTTAGGTAAATAAGAGTCCCGGTTCCTTGTGGGGCCGACGGATGAGAGATCAGCCAGTCAGTCAGCAAAAGGATCGCTGGCGCCAGAATCACCAGATCGTAAACCGTAAGGTGCGGCGAAACCAGCACCGTTGCCAGCAGCAACGCAGAATACTCCAGCGACAACGATTCCTGGTGTTTCCAGATGGCAATCGTCCCAGCGAGAACGACGATCGCGCTCACGACGTAAAGACCCAAAGCGGCTCCGCTCCACGGCACAAGCATCGACCAGAATGTCCGCAAGCAATGAGTCTGATACGGTCTCGGTTCAAACGACGGCAGCAGGGCCGGCACAGCCCGCAACGTTCCCAGCCATGAACGAAATGGCTCGACGCCATAATAAGCAATTCCGGCCGCAATTTGTGCCGCCGCCGAAAGTGCAGATCCTACCAGAATTCTCCATCTTCCCGTCAAAATGAATACGATAGCCGCCGCCAGCGCTAACTGGGGTTTGAAAATAAGGCATCCAAGGGCGAGCCCTGCGGCGAAGTCCCGCTGATCCCGAAATAGTAGGAAGCCAGCAGTGAAGCAGGCAAGCGCGAGCGCGCTGGTTTGCCCCCACGCAATCAAATGAAAAAAAGCAGGAAACGCGATTGCAACGAGAGCGACCGTTCCGCCGAAGTCACGCAGGTTCGGACATACTCGCCAAATTGCATAGCAGCAAGCCCCATAGATCACCGCCGTGCACAACCACCACAATGCGAGCGCACAGCCGTAAGAGAGATGCGCGAGCGGTGCAAACACCAGCGAAACCTGCGGAGGATACAGCGGAAGATAGCGGATGCCCCGCGCGTCGGGCACGCGTTGCGCTGCCACAGCCGCTTGAGTATCCATGTTGTATAACTCGCTGCCTTGGTGCGTAATCGCCAGGGATCCTAGAGTGTAGAAATGCAGAAAATCCGTGCCCTTCAGGTTCCCGTTCCGGTCGCGGAGAGTGGGAGTCGCAATTGCCCAGATGTAAAACGCCCAGATGGTGAGCGCGAGCAGCAGTCCGTGTGCGCGCAAACGCCTCGGCGTCAGCCAGCGATCCCAATTCATGATTGCCGCTTCATCATACCGCCAGGCATTTCCGACATGGAGTGTAGCGATTCATGCGCTTCTCGCTGCGAACGTTTGTACATCAGCCACAAGACGAGGAAAGGTGTGAGAGGCAGCAATGCCGAAGGCAGTAGCGGAATGCGCCGCAAGGAATCCAACTGTGGCGGATCCGCCAGCAGCGCCACCCATGCCACGAACGGCCAAGACAAGAATAGAGCGAACCCTGTGCGGTCCCACCGCGGCAACAGTCTCCAGTCGCGGATGAGCATCAAGAGGGGCAAGAGCAGCAGCACCTGATTGTAAGGAGTCAGTAACGGAAAGATTAATGTTGCGGTGACAAAAAACAGGCTCAGTACTTGCGTTGACTCCGCCGACTCTGCTGCGGCCCGCCGCCTGTTCCAAGCATAGACCAGCAAAGCGATCACCGCTATGACGGAAACAATCCCGCCGATCCAGTCGCCGAGGATTACTCGGACAACCGATTTGGTGCCCAGCGGAAAGTAATGACGATAGGCCTCTGCCCCCTCGAGGAAGTAGCGCACCCAGCGCGGAACCAGAATCGCCCCCGCACCGGTTAGCAGTCCTAGCGTCAGAGCAAATCCTCCAGCTAGCGGCCACCGCTTTTTCCAGTCGCCAAGGCTCCATACTAGGAACCAGACCAGACAAAGCGCCACGAACTGCGGCTTGATGGTTGCCACCGCCAGCAAAACGCCTGCCGCAAACAGCCGATTGCGTGTGACACACCATGTTGCGAGCGTCAAAAGAAAGGCGGCGAACAGTCCAAGCTGACGCAGTCGCAGTCCCTGCGCAATCTGCGGACTGCTCAGGACAAACAGTACGAGTGTGACTATCAACCACGGTGGTGGCCGCCATCGCAACACCGCGAGCCACAACCAAATGCTGATCGCGATCAACACGCCCAGCACCACCGGTGCCCAGGCCTGCAATTTCGCAAAGTCGAGGTGAATTGTCGGCGCAAGCAGGAATACGACGTACACCGGATACGCGAATCGCTGCTCATCGATGATTTCAGACGGAGGCTTGTTGTAGCTCTGCTCGATCGCGTGGCCATAGAACCCCATCTGAATCTCACGGCTGACCTCGGCTCCGTAGGGATTCAGGCCATGCAACAGCAGTTCGCGCGTACCCACCCAGCGCGGATAAAGGTCGCCCATTGCTTCCTTCACCGGGCCACGCTCAACATCGATGTAGTGTTCCCATGGCAACAGGATCCGGTGTAGGTAAGTCCAACTGATCGCACAAGCAACCACTCCGGCCAACACCCACGCCCAAGCTTTCATCGTTCAAATCCCGCCAATTCAGGCTCAAACAAAAATAGGCCTCCACCCGCCGAACGCGGGGGAGGCCCGATAACGAAACTTACTTGCTGGCCACCTTTGCGCCGATCTCTTCAAACAGGCCGTCTGCGATCTCAATCATCTCGTCATCCACAACGCGATTCTTCGAGATTGCCTCTTTGAGGGTGATCGAGACGATCTTATTCGACCGCAGTGCCGCCATGCAGCCAAACTCGCCGCGATGCACCATGTCGATCGCGCCCAACCCGTAGCGCGTCGCCAGGACGCGGTCAAATGCAGTGGGAGAACCGCCGCGCTGAATATGTCCTAACACCACTGCTCGGGTCTCGAATTTGGTGCGGCTCTCAATTTCCCGCGCAAGTATGTTGGCGATGCCGCCCAGCTTGGCGTGTCCGAACTCGTCTTTGCCCATGTCTTGAACGACTGGAGCACCGGCGCCAGTAGCGAACTTCGCGCCCTCGGCGACGACCACGATCGAGAAGTACCGTCCGCGCTCGTGCCGCTGCCGAATCGACTCGGCAACTTTATCGACATCAAACGGCCGCTCAGGAATAAGAATTACGTCTGCGCCGCCGGCGATTCCGCTGTACAGCGCGATCCATCCCGCGTCGCGTCCCATCACTTCCACCACCATTACTCGGTTATGCGCCTCGGCAGTGGTGTGAACCCGGTCAATGGCCTCGCACACGATGTTGCACGCCGTGTCGAACCCGAAGGTATAGTCCGTTCCGCCCAGGTCGTTGTCGATGGTCTTCGGCACTCCGACGACGTGGACGCCTTTTTCATGCAGCTTTTGCGCAACGGAGAGCGTGTCGTCCCCGCCGATGGCAACCAGCGCGTCAATCTTATGGGCAGCGATAGTCGCCATGCAGCGGTCGAAACCATCGGGACGCTTGGAAGGATTGGTCCGCGACGTCCGTAGAATCGTGCCTCCGCGTGGCAAAATGCCGCTCACCGCATCGAGATCGAGCGCCATGCTCTGGTTCTCGATCAATCCCCGCCAGCCCTCCATGAATCCCACAAATTCATCGTCGTAATGGAAGATCCCTTTGCGAACCACCGCCCGGATGACCGCATTTAATCCAGGGCAATCTCCCCCGCCTGTTAGTATGCCAATCTTCATCGTATGCTCCTCGTTGGTATGAGTTCAGGGTGAGTCCGTTGAATGCACCCCGACCGCAGGGGCGAGACGAAATGGCCCGACGCGGGATCGCAGTCTTTCGGAACTGATAGAGTAACACCAAACGAACCGCTCTCAAACCGAAGAAGACACCGAAGAAAATCGATCAGGCACGTCCCTTTGAGCTCCTCGCCGACCTTGCCCGTTGCGCTCGGCTCGCAGATTCGACACAATGCTCGACGGTATGAATAGACCTCTTTCGATTCTCGTCTGGGGCGTTATCTCGCTTCTTGCCGCCGGAGCAACAGCGGTCGTGGCAGTGCACCGCTCTGAGCCGATCAATGCCCTCTGGCTGGTCGCCGCTGCCACTTGCTGTTACGCCTTGGGATATCGCTTCTACAGCAAGTTCATCGCCGCCAAGATTCTCGCCCTCGACGCCCTCCGCGCTACACCCGCCGAACGGCTGGAGAATGGCCGCGACTTCCTCGTCACTAACAAATGGGTCGTCTTCGGACATCACTTTGCTGCCATCGCAGGTCCTGGCCCGCTTGTGGGTCCCGTGCTGGCAGCCCAGTTCGGATATCTTCCCGGGACGCTCTGGGTGCTGGCCGGAGCCGTCTTCGCCGGTTGCGTGCAGGATTTTGTGATTCTCTTGTTCTCCGTCCGCCGCGATGGCAAATCGCTCACCGAGATGGCCAAAGAAGAAACCGGGGCCCTAGGAGGCATCATTGCCTACGCCGCCGTGATCGCCATCCTGATCATCCTTCTCGCCGTCGTCGCTCTGGTCGTGGTGAATGCTCTGAAAGATAGTCCCTGGGGAACTTTCACCATCGCGATGACCATTCCCATCGCACTGCTGATGGGAATCTACTTGCGCCGCATCCGTCCCGGCAAGGTGCTCGAGGTCTCGGTCCTCGGATTTATCCTGGTACTTCTCGCAATTTGGGGAGGACAATCGATCTCGCTTCATCCGGGCCCCGCCCGCGTATTTACGCTGAGTGCCCCGACTCTCGCCATCTCGATCATCATCTACGCATTCGCCGCGTCGGTCGTGCCCGTGTGGCTGTTGCTTGCTCCCCGTGATTACCTGAGCACGTTTGTGAAGCTTGGAACCATCGGCCTCCTCGGTATTGGCATCATTGCGATCCATCCCACGCTCCACATGCCCGCCTTTACACGCTTCGTGGATGGTACCGGTCCTGTTTTTGCCGGCAAGATCTTTCCTTTCGCCTTCATCACCATCGCCTGCGGAGCCATTAGCGGATTCCATTCCCTGATTTCCAGCGGAACGACCCCCAAGCTTATCGCTCGCGAAACCGAGACGCGCATGGTGGGCTATGGCGCCATGCTGGCCGAGTCGGCCGTGGCGGTGATGGCGATCATCGCTGCTTGCGTACTCCAGCCCGGAATCTATTTTGCGATTAATAGTCCTGCCGGTATCGTCGGACAAACCGCAGTCGCCGCCACGACGACCATCAGCAACTGGGGATTCCCCGTCACCGCCGCCGACATGCAGGCCCTTGCTCACGCAGTCGGAGAGCAAACACTCTTCAATCGCACCGGCGGCGCCCCCGCATTCGCCGTGGGCATGGCGCACATCTTCTCCCAGACTTTGGGTGGCGGGACCGTAATGGCTCTCTGGTATCACTTCGCTGTGATGTTCGAAGCACTGTTCATCCTGACGATCCTCGATGCCGGTACCCGAGTCGCCCGCTTCATGATCCAGGACGCGCTCGGCCACATCTACAAACCGCTGGGCCGCACCAGTTGGTACCCCTCAATTATTATTACGAGCGCGCTGATCGTCGCTGCGTGGGGATTCTTCCTTTGGCAAGGTGTGAAGGACCCGCTAGGCGGGATCAACTCACTGTGGCCGCTATTCGGAATCGCCAATCAATTGCTCGCGACAGTCGCCCTATGTGTGGCCACAACCATCATCATCAAAATGCATCGCGCAAAATACGCCACGGTCACCCTTGTTCCGCTCGTCTGGCTCGTGGCCACCACGTTCACGGCATCCTGGCACAAGATTTTTGATCTGAATCCCCGTGTCGGGTTTCTCGCGCAAGCGGGATTCCTCGCCTCTGCGCCGGCAACAAGCGCCACCGCGCGCCTGATTTTCAACAACCGTCTCGACGCCGCGGTGACGGGACTGCTCTTGGTGATGGTGACGCTCGTGCTGATCGAATCCGCCCACCAGTGGGTTGGAGTTATCAGCGGACGCAAGGAAGCCCGGGTCAAAGAGACTCCGTTTGTAATGACCCGCTTAACGGAGGAAAGGGCATGATGACGATGAGAAGCGTTGTGCGAATCCTGATCTCGGCCCTGCGCGAGATCTTTGACGAAGCCGCGTATACTCGCTTTCTCGATCGCAAGCAGATCGCTTCTTCCCCTGCAGCCTATGCTGCGTTCTGCCGCGAGCAGGAAAACAGGGGACCCAAACCCCGGTGCTGTTAAGGACTCTGACTTATGAAAAGCAACCGTTCGCTCATAGAATGTGGGGACAGCCGCCCTCGGCTGTCCCGGCGCTTCAGCGCCGCGTCAGTAACCGTGCTTCTCCTGGCGTCTACCTTGCTGGCCCAAACCGAAACTAAGCAAACCATGCGCCCCGTCATTCGCGGACGCCATGCCGCCGTTGCCTCCATGAAAGCCGAAGCCACAGAGGCCGCGCGCCGGATTCTTGATGCCGGAGGAAATGCCTTCGACGCGGCCGTCGCTGGCCAGGCCGCCTTGGGTGTGACCGACTTTTCTCTCAACGGTGTCGGCAGTGACGCGGTCTTGCTCGTCTACGACTCTCGCGAGAAGAAGGTTTATTCCATCAACGCCGAGCCCCGCGCTCCCAAGCTTGCGACAATTGAGTGGTATGAGAAAAACAACGCAGGCAAAATCCCCGAGAGCGACGGACTTCTTTCCGGGGGCATCCCCGGTGTGGTCGACGCCTGGTACATCCTGCTCGATCGCTGGGGCACGATGAACTTCGAGCAAGTACTGCAGCCGGCTATTGATCTCGCCGAAAATGGATTTCCGCTCAGTGAGCGCGGCGCCTCTTACATCTCCGAGTCCAAAAAGATTCTGAAGTACCCCACGACGGTCAAAGTCTATCTGCCCAACGGCCGCGCCCCAAAGGCCGGAGAGATTCTCAAAAACCCTGATCTCGCGCGCACTTTGAAGAAACTGGTCGAAGCCGAAAAAGCTAACTCATCCAAAGGGCACCACGACGCTCTCAAAGCCGCCCGCGATCGTTTCTACAGAGGCGACATCGCCCACGACTTAGCGACTTTCTCCGAAGCCAACGGCGGCCTCTTCCGCTATGAAGATTTCGCAGCGTACAGCGCCAAGGTCGAAACCCCGGTCTCGACCAACTATCGCGGATACCAGGTCTACAAAAATCCTTCTGCGAGCCAGGGACCAACCGAACTGATCGCCCTCAATATTCTCGAGGGCTATGATCTGAAAGCTCTGGGCCACAACAGCCCCGAATTCCTCCACACCAGCGTCGAGGCCGTAAAGCTCGCCATGGGAGATCGCGAGAAATATCTTGGTGACATGGATTTCATCAAGATCCCCTACGACGGCCTGCTCTCGAAGGATTACGCCCGCGAACGCCGCAAGCTGATCGATCCTGCCAAGGCCTCGCTGGAATTGCGTCCGGGCAGTCCCGCGGTCAGTACAGCCACTTTCGGTCGTCCGGTGCACGAAGTGCTCGATGGCAGCGCCAGTCATAACGGCGACACCAGCTACATCGCTGTCGTCGACAAAGAGCACAACCTGGTCAGCTTCGAGCCTAGCCTGCACGAACTGTTCGGCACCGGCGTAGTCATGGGCGATACCGGCATCCTCTTTAATTGCCGTGGCGACTATTACTCGCTGGTCCGCGGCGAAGCCAATGCCCTTGAGCCCGGCAAGCGCCCCCGTAGCACTCTTCAGAGCACCCTGGTCATGAGAGATGGTCAGCCCTACGCGATCCTCGGCAGCCCCGGCGGCGACGATCAGGTCATGCGCACCATGCAGACGTTGATCAACATGGTTGACTTCGGCATGAACATCCAGCAGGCCATCGAAGCCCCGCGCTGGTCCTCGCGCAGCTTCCCGGCATCGCCGTTCCCGCACACGATGTATCCCGGCGACATGTCGGTAGAGTCGCGCATCCCGGAAGCGACCCGTCAAGCTCTCATCGAAAAAGGCCACAAACTCCGCGTCGCACCGCCGTGGTCGCTAGGGTCAAACGGTGGAATTGTGGTCGACACCGCGACGGGTGTGCTCAGCGCCGGCGCCGACCCGCGCGTGGATGCTTACGCGTGGGCGTGGTGAGCAAGTCACTACAACCCGATGCAGCGCTGTCAGCGCCGAGCTTCCTTCGTGTACTTTCGTGCCCTTCGTGGTTCGTGATTTGTCCCCACCTCTCTAGGACGCCCGCCCTGTCCGAGGTAAAGAGGTAAAGAGGTAAACTGGAGACTCCCATGAGAGCCTTAGGTATCGACTGCGGCGGCGAGTACACCGGCTATGGTGTAGTCGAGATCCATTCCACTGGAAAGCTCTCCTGCTTGACCCACGGCGCCATCAAGCTCTCGCCCCGGGAGAAGTTGCCCACCCGCCTCTCTCGGATCTACATGCATCTCGGAGCCATCATCTCCGAGCATCAGCCCGATGAAGTCGCCATTGAAGACGTTTTTTACGCGCTTAACGTGAAGTCAGCATTGAAGCTGGGGCAGGTGAGGGGCGTAGCCATGTTAGCCGCTGCATCCGCCGGACTGGAAGTCTCCGAATATTCCCCGCTGACGATCAAGTCGTCCGTCGTGGGCTACGGACGCGCCGAAAAGCAGCAAGTCCAGCACATGGTGACGCGTCTGCTCGAACTCGCCGAGCCCCCGGAACCGCTCGACGCCTCTGATGCCCTCGCCATTGCCATCTGTCATCTGCACACGATCGCAACGCTCCACCGGCAGCGAGCGGTCGCCCGCTAGATTGGAACAAGTGCTCAGGTACCCAAGTTTTCCTTCGTGGACCTTCGTGTCCTTAGTGGTTAGCGCTTTTCGCTAACGCTACCAACCGGCGGCCACTCGGATTATTTGGCATAATCTCTAGGTCTAGCCCATGACCGTCAGGGATCTTCGCAACGTAAAGACCGCGCGACAGCGCTGGCCGCTGCTCGCCGCATTTCTTCTGCTCTCTGTGGTTCCCAGTATTGCGACCGACCCAGCCAGCGTCACTTTTTCTCTAGATTTCCCCAACTCCAGTCCCGAGCACTATTCGATCGTTGTTCAGTCGGATGGCCACGCGCACTACGAATCTTCAGGCAAGATATCTGCCGATTCAGACGTACGCGACGATTACCAGACCGATTTCACATTCTCCGATGCCACCCGCGCTCGCATCTTCGGGCTTGTCGCGCAAGCCCATTACTTCTCCGGCAAGGTCGACTCCGGCAACAAAAAGCTGGCGTTCACCGGCGCAAAGAAACTTGTCTACAAGGACGGCCAGCGAAGTTCGTCGGCCGACTACAATTATTCCCAGCAGCCAGCCGTGCAGCAGCTGACAACCCTGTTTCAAAGCCTCGCCGCCACGATGGAATTCGGCCGCCGTATGACCTACTTCCATCACTATCAGAAACTCGCCCTCGACGACGAACTGAAGCGCATGGAGGACCAGGCAAAACGCGGAGAGTTGGCGGAGTTGCAAGCTGTAAGTCCTGTATTAAAAGAAATTTACGAAGACACCTCGGTGATCAACGTGGTCCGCGCCCGGGCCCGCCGCATCATGGAAATGCAACCCCTCCCAGCCGGAAAGTGATCTTGAAATCGCATTTGGCATTAAACCTCCGGCCGTTGTCCTCAGGTCCAAGGCCCTTCGACCATCCTGCCTCCCGGAACCCCAGGAGACCTAACTTTTACAACTCCTTACGGAAAACCATGTTCTAATAGGTATACGTCTCCGGAGGTTGTCATGTCTGCACCTTCACCGTCCAGGATTACGTTCGTTCTGCTTGCGGTCGCAGTCTGCGTGCTCCTCGCGCTGCCCGCTCTCGCCGACTCGCAAGCTCGCATCGTTCGCCTTAGCGATGTTCAGGGTTCCGTTCAGATCGACAAGAACACCGGCCTGGGATTTGAAGAAGCGTTCATCAACCTGCCCATCACGCAGGGGACACAACTGAAAACCGGAGACCGAGGCCGCGCCGAAGTGGAGTTCGAAGACGGCAGCTCCATGCGACTCACTCCCAACACCACAATCCAATTCAACAAGCTTGGACTGAGCGACGAAGGCAAGCGCATCTCCGAGATCAACCTCGTCCAAGGCATGGCGTACGTCAACTGGCTCGGGAAAGATGACGTCTCGCTGAATTTCTCGCACGAGACAATTTCGCTGAACCGCGCCGCTCACTTCCGCGTCGACACTTCCGCCCGGGTAGCCGATCTCGCGGTATTCAAGGGCAACGTAGATGTCGAAGGCCCGTCCGGCAAGCTCGCGGTCGAGAAGAAGAAGAGCGCAACCTTTGATGTCGCTAACAACGACAAGTCCAACCTCTCAAACAAAATCCAGGAGGCGCCCCTCGACTCTTGGGACAAGGAAGCCACGTCCTACCATGACCAGTACGCGAAGAACAATAACTCGCCTTACGGTTATGGTGCTAGCGATCTGAACTACTACGGCGCATACAGCAATGTGCCTGGCTACGGTTTGATGTGGCAGCCCTACTTCAGTGGCGCAGGTTGGGATCCCTTCATGAACGGAGCCTGGGGCTTCTATCCAGGCTATGGCTACATGTTCGCGTCCGCCTATCCCTGGGGGTGGATGCCGTACCGGTACGGCAACTGGATGTTCGTCCCCAGCATGGGCTGGATGTGGCAGCCCGGCATGTGGAACTCGTGGGTAAATGTACCGCGCTATACCCCGACCACACTGACGCGGGTAACCGCGCTAACACCTCCCGCAGCTGGCACCGTGAAGACGGTTACAGTAGGCAGGGTTAGCAATACATCGCCGATGATGGCTTCCCGCAGCGTAACTGCGGGGTCAGCTGGCATGGGGATTCCGCGTGGTTCGGTGAACAATCTCAATCATCTGAACCATCAAGTAGCGAAGACTGGTTCCGCCGAGGTGCGGCCCGCTCCACAGTTCGGTGCCAGCTCCGCGAGCCGAACCCAATCGTCCAGTGGCTCTGCCTCGTCGCGCGGTAGCTCTATGCCATCCTCCGCCGGACACAGCGCTTCAGTCGGCCACGCCTCCAGTGGTGCCCCAGCGCACCACTAGACCATCGAGAAGTTATTAACCACCGGGCTTCACGAAAGTGAAGCCCGTTATTTTTTTGGAAGCAAGAATATGTTTGGTGAGGAAGAAAATGTGGGGACAGCCGCCTTCGGCTGTCCAGCGAAGGAGAAGCCGAGCGCAAGTGTAGGGACGGACGCCTTCGTCCGTCCCGCGGGCAAAGCCCGCGTTAGAAAGTGTCATGAGATACGACCGCTGGAAAGAAGAAGTGTCCGGAACCCTGAGAGAATGGCCATTTAGGCCCACATAAAGAACAAAACAAAGAGGAATTTCAAACCCAATCCGGGACTCAAGCCACAACCACGCCCGCATACCCCACAACCATCTCCAGATCCCCCGAGACATCCCCCGAAGTCGCATACTTCACCAGTTGCGCGGACTTCGCTCCCAGTTGTCGCGCCGCCGTCAGCATCACCACTGCCGGCCCAAAACCGCACATGCTGATATTCTGCTGCGTCACCACATCGAAGAGCCCGCGCGCATCCATGGTAAGAATTCTCTCGATCGCGTGATGATCCTTCGCTCGCGTCACCACATCCGACTCGTAGTGGTTCATGTCACTCGAAGCCACAATCAGCACAGGATCCCCTCGACCCGCTATAGCGTCAGCTAACGCCAGCCCCAATTGCTCGAGTACTTCGAACTGCCCGGTCCCGAGCGCGATCGGTACGATCCGCAAATTCGGCTGCTTCAACTGCAGGAAAGGAAGCTCGACCTCGGCTGCGTGCTCGGCCCGATGCGCCGCCGGATCATTATGCAGAGCAGGGAAGCGTTGCTGCAAAGCAAGCGCAAACTCAGCATCGATCGGCACTTCTCCCAATGGCGTCTCCCATGAGCCCTCGCTCATGATCGCGAGAGCCCGGCCCATGCCCGTGTGGTTCGGACACAACACCACGCAAAGCCGCGGAATTTCGATCTGCCCGAACACCGCCCCCGCCACATGTCCCGAATACAGATAGCCTGCGTGAGGTGCGATACAGCCAATGGCCTTTGTCGGAGTCCCGGTGCTCGAAGTCGATTGCGAAAGATATCCCTGAGCTTCCGTGCGCAGGTCGTCAGGATCTCCAGGATAAAAACGTCCCGCGACCGCGGGATGGCGAAGGATGGTAGTACTCATAGGCCCTCCTACCGGTGAGCCGCTCCGTGGTTTTCTCCGCGATCTCCGCGATCTGTCTCAGCGATCTCAGCGGTAAAAGCTCTCGTCAGCGGACGCTCTGTGATTATGCTATGAGTGGTTGTGCGGGTTGCGCAAGGCTCGATACACAGCTGCACTCTCTGCCAGATCCAGCGTCTCGGCCCGCGCCGTCGGCTTGACGTTAGCCTCGGCGAGCGCACGCTTCAACCCCTTTTCGTCGTACTTCCCGCGCAGATTGTTCCACAACGTCTTACGCTTCTGACCAAATGAAAGCCGCAGAAAATCGATAAATCCATCTCCGGCCACTCCTAGCTTCTCCTGCTGCGGATCGATGGTCAGCCGCAATACCGCCGAATGCACTTTCGGCGGAGGTGTGAATGCCCCCGGCGGCACTACAAACAGCTTTTCCACGCGGGCATAAAGCTGTGCAGTGGCAGAAAGTATGCCGTACTCGCTGCCTCCCGGTGCGGCCGCAATCCTGTCCGCAACTTCGCGTTGCACCATGATCACTATGCTCTCGAAATATTTCGAGAATTCAAACAGCCGCAGCAGGATGTCCGACGTTATGTAATAAGGAAGATTGCCAACCACTCGGACCGGCTGCGGCTTGAACTCCATACCCGGCCGGCCGAGCCCGGGCTTAGGCCCAAAGAGGGATTCGAAGTCGATTGCCAATACGTCCGCTTCCAGGATCTCCACATTCCGCGCCATCCCGAACTTCAGCCGCAACTGCGCCGCCAGCACCCGATCCAGTTCCACGGCGATCAGTCGAGGTGTGCGTCGCGCCAGCAGGGAAGTCAGGATCCCGCGACCGGGCCCGATTTCCAGCACCGTTGATTCCGATACATCCCCAAGTTCATCCACAGTCCGCGTTGCCACGTCTTCGCTGGTTAAAAAATGTTGTCCCAATTTAGGCTTAGTTTTCGGACGGCGTGCAGAAATTGCTCTTGGCACGTTGACCCTCCCTTCCAGCGGACGTAGACTGGCAAGTCGATATTGTCATCTTAGATGGTTCGAACCCGGGCCCTGAGAGTTACTTTTACTTCATCATATCGCGCCCAGCGCACGTACGCTCCTGAGGAGGTTCCGCACTCATGAATATCGCATTTGCCGCTTCGGAAAGCGTCCCTTTTTCCAAGACCGGCGGCTTGGCCGACGTCGTGGGCGCTTTGCCCCGTGCTCTCGCCGCCCTCGGGCATCAGGTCACTGTCTATCTCCCGCGTCACCGGCAAACCAAACTTAGCGACCCCGCCACGGTCGTCCGTAGCATAACCGTTCCATTCGACGACGAATATCGTTTTCCCTCCGTCGTTTCCGGAGGAGCTCAGGCAGGTGTGCGTTTCTATTTTGTCGAATATCCTCCATATTTCGACCGCGACGCCTTGTACGGAACTCCCGCAGGGGACTATCCCGATAACGCCGAACGCTTCGCCCTGTTCTCGCGCGCCGTGCTGGAGGCCTCGAAAATCCTGGGCACTCCCCATGTCTTTCATTGTCATGATTGGCAGTCGGCCCTGATTCCGGTTCTGCTCCGTACCGTTTACGCCGACGACCCTGCGTTCAAAGAAGCAGGAACGGTTTTCACCATCCACAACATGGGCTACCAGGGCTTGTTCCCGCCGGAGACTTTGCCCTTGCTCATGCTCCCGTGGGATCTCTTCACCATCTCGAAGATGGAATTCTTCGGCCAGGTGAATTTCCTGAAGGGCGCGCTGACCTACTCCGATTACATCACTACCGTCAGCAAGAAATACAGCCAGGAGATCCAGACCGCTGAATACGGATTCGGACTGGAAGGCGTACTCCGCGACCGAGCCTCCACCGTGACCGGCATTCTCAACGGTGTCGACTACGACGAATGGAGTCCGCAGACCGACAAATTCACCGTCGCGAAATACTCGCCGCAGGATCTTTCCGGAAAGGCCAAAGATAAGCTGGACCTCCTGGCGGCATTCGGTGTTGCCAACGCTGATCCGAAACTTCCAGTCATCGGAATCGTTTCCCGCTTCGCCGCGCAGAAGGGATTCGATCTGATTGCACAGATCGCTGATCGCCTGGCTCGCGAAGAGATGATCATCGTCGCCCTCGGTGCTGGCGACAAAGCCTACGAAGAAATGTTCCAGCGCCTCAACAAGCAATTCCCCAACAAGATTGCCGTGAAGGTCGCCTACGATAACGCCATCGCCCACAAGATCGAAGCCGGCGCGGATATGTTCCTGATGCCGTCGCGCTACGAACCCTGCGGCCTTAACCAGATCTACAGCCTGAAGTTCGGCACGGTCCCTATCGTCCGCGCCACGGGCGGACTCGACGACACCATCGAACCTTGGGACGCCCGCACTGGCAAAGGCACCGGCTTCAAATTCACCGAATACAACGGTGAGGCGCTTCTGAAGACGGTCAAAGAGGCTCTGCAGGCTTACCGCGACCAGACCTCATGGCAAGTCCTCATGCGCAACGGCATGAACAAAGATTTCTCCTGGAACGCCAGCGCCCGCGAATACGGCAAGATCTACGAAAAGGTTCGCCTGATGCGAGCGTCAGCGCCCGCCTCGGAAAAGTTACTTGCAGGCGTTTCGTCCTGAGTACGGCCCACGTAGGGACAGCCGCCTCGGCTGTCCGCCGAAGCGAAGCGGGGCCATTCGCACCGTTTGCCGATTTTGCCTCAGTCCGTCTTGAAGCCTTGAGTTGTTCGGCGTCCCTGAAAACACAACCATGCGTATCCCACGGTGAGGCCGAGTGAGCCGTACACCGCTGCGTTCATGGGAGAAAGCAGGAAAAAGATGGCTACCGGCGAGGGATCGAACGTCATCTTCACGAGATACATCGGGCACAGCGCAAGCATGAGTTGCGGATTGAGGTTCCATCGATTCGGTGAGAAATAGGCGAATACTGCCACGAGATAGAAGACTCCCGCGAAGATGGCAAGCAGCTTGAGCAGCACTGAAAACAAACGCTGATCGTCCGGATCCTTTCTGCATCCTTTCGCGATCCACGAGCGGGGCACAACCCCGAGCGTCACGCTGAAAACGCCTATCAGCGCGAGGGCAACCACGAATATGACCCATTCGCTCTGAACCGGCAGACCGATGCCTTGCAGCATTGCGTAAGGAACACCGGTGAAGAGCGAGACTAGTCCGCAGAACAGAAACGCGATGCGAGATGTAGTCCTAAGCGCTCGTCCGGGCATGAGGCGGATTCTAACAGCGGCTTCGAGTGCGGGCACATCCGATTGATCCGATCGGACCGGTGCAACGGCTGCTGCTAAAATTCTTGCTGCATGGCTGCTGCGCAACAGCCCGCGTTTCCTCGCACCATCTTCCACGTCGACATGGACGCTTTCTTTGTCTCGGTGGAAGAACTCTACGATCCCTCTTTGAAAGGAAAGGCAGTCATTGTCGGCGGACAGCGCGACGAGCGTGGTGTTGTCTCCGCTGCGTCGTATGAAGCCCGCAAGTTCGGAGTCCACTCCGCTATGCCGCTTCGCACTGCAGCCAAGCAATGTCCGCATGCCATCTTCGTCGACGGGCATCCAGAGCGTTACCGCGAATGCTCGGAGAAGGTCTATAAAATTCTCGGCACTTTCACGCCACAGGTCGAGATGGCGTCCATTGACGAAGCTTATCTCGATATGACTGGCACTGAACGGTTGCACGGGCCTGCGCTCAAAGCCGCACACAATCTGCATCAGCGCATGAAGACCGAGACCGGATTGAATTGCTCGGTTGGGATCGGCAGCTCACGCCTTATCGCGAAAGTTTCCTCCGGACAAGCCAAACCCAACGGCGTTCTCTGGATCTTGCCGGGCGAAGAGGCGAAGTTTCTCGCGCCGCTCGACGTCCGGGAAATTCCCGGCGTGGGCAAAGTGATGGAGAGCCATCTGCATGCGCTCGGCATTAAGAAGGTCGGTGACCTCGCCAAACTGGAAGAAGGCGAACTTGAAGAGCACTTCGGGAAATGGGGCCTTGCACTTGCGGGCAAAGCGCGCGGTGAAGACGCAGGTGGATGGTTCGACAGCGAAGTTGCGGCTGAGCACGACGCCAAGTCGATCAGCCACGAACACACCTACAACGAAGACACTTCTGATCAGGCGCAACTGGAATCGACGCTAATGCGCCTCTCAGAAATGGTCGGACGTCGCCTGCGCGAATCCAACTTTCACGCGCGCACAGTGCAGCTCAAACTGCGCTACAAAGACTTCACGACTATCACACGTGCGCACACGCCACCGAATCCAACGCAGCTGGATACGGAAATCTTCGAGCACATCCGCGCCTTGTTTCGCAAGAATTGGAAGAAGGGGATGCAAGTCCGCTTGCTTGGCGTACATGCATCTTCGTTCACCACGCAGTCGGGACAAATCGATCTCTTGGAAGGGAATCGCCAGCAGCGCTGGAAAGACGCTCTCACTGCTGCCGACAAGCTCCGTGACAAGTTCGGTGAGTCCAGTGTTGGCCTCGCTTCGGGTTTACGAGGAAGCTTCCGGGAACGCACTCATGAAAATCCCGCTGGCCTGCCTGGAAAGGACAAGGCTAAGTAAGCGTCATTCGAACGAATTTTCCGGTTTTGGAACATGTTAACCATCTGGGACCTCCCTCCCCTCCCCCCTCCATATGGTCCATTAGAATCAGCAACTTAGCTGAAAATGTCGATTTAAATATTGGGGTTCAATAACTTAGCGGTAAAATCTTGAGCCCAAAAGGTTTACAGCTCGTTTTGCGACGTCTCTCACAGATTCATCACGGTGACGGTGCTCAGGATGGGGGTGCCGGGACAGGAGAGTGGGCGCGACAGTCCTTCCGGATCCGGGCCTGTGTTACCCTCGGCCCTCAAGAGCCGCTCTTCCCCTCAACGCGGAACTGAAACGCCGGTCTTCCACGCTCGATGCGGTTGTTGAAGTGTCGCTCGGCTTCGCCGTCGCGGGACAGCCGAAGGCGGCTGTCCCCACATGTTCCGTTTAGTTCCCCGGATTCTGAGTACCGTTCGCGGCGATGGTCGGCGCAGCAGTTGGGGCGTTGCCATCGTAGCGCGACAGGCGCGAGGAGAAGGGGCGTGACTTCGAAAGGTGGAGAAGGGCACGGTTGAGCGCGTGTGGTCTGATTTTGAGCCGTATCGGAAAGGGAAGAAGGTAGGTAGAGCAAGTTGTTAGCGCTTGGCTAAAGCAGATCTCGGTAGCGTTCCATCGCTACTCGAACCAACTGGCCGCGAGTGCGCACCTGCGTTTTGGCGAACAGTTGCTGGAGGGTATTCTTGACCGCGCTTTCAGAGATCTCCATGCGCGTAGCGATCTCCTTGTTCGCCAGGCCCTGAACCACGAGGCGGAGTGCATCCAGTTCGCGAGTCGTCAATTGGGCTCGCTCCTGCTGATCGGAGGCGACTGAGTTGGAAGGCGGGTGGTCTTGCTCTTCGGTGACGTCGGCGATGATGGCTGCCAGCTTGGGTTTTGCCCCGTCCTTGTAACTGGAAAACCAGACCTCTGCCAGGAAAGTTTCGCCATTGCCGCGATGGCCGCGGCATTGCATGGATGTCCTGAACTGAGGACGGTCTTCCCAGCGTAAAGCGTGATGCAGTTCGGGTAGGAATGCCGCAATGGGATAGCCAATCACCTGTCCGTCACGGGGAGCCATGAGTTCGATGGCAGCCCGGTTGGCCAGTTCGATGAAGCCGCGATCGTCAATCGTGACGATCGCGGCCGGACTGGTTTCCACCAGGACGCGCAAGCGTTCCTGGGAGGATAGACTCAACCGGCGGTTACGGAGCACCTCGGAAGTGAAGAGTCCGCAGCCACACAGGGCCAAGGTCTCAAAGGTCAGGCGGATCGTGGAGTCGGACGGGTCCAGGTTGCTAAAACGTTCACTGAGGAGGGCACATCCAATCCCTAGAATGACAATCGCCCAGCGCGGGAGAAACCCGGCAGCCAGCATAATAGGGAACAAGTACAAAAAACCCATGGAGAAATAGGGTTTCGTCCGCCAATCCAAGAAGGCAATTGCCAGGACGGCAACCGCGGCGACGGCCAAAACGGCGGTCCGGCTGCGTTCTTCCCAGATCCGTTCAAGCATATACATCTTTCGGGTGTGCCCGCATTATTTCACTTCCCGGAACGCGCGAGGAACACAATCAAAAGATTTGTCCGCAAGATTGGCAGTTGGGGAGCCGCCGGATCGCGAGCCAATACTGGAGCGGGCTTTTTCCGTTGCGGTCAAGGGCTCGCTCCAGCAATCGCGCGATTGAAGATCACATTTCGTAACCGGAATCAAAATATCGGCGCCCTGAGGCATTTGAGTGCTCGACTACAGCCGGCTTCGCCGATAGAAAAGCCTCGTGCCCCATAGAGACGAAGCGGTCGAGTTCTCCGAACTCGAGGCCAGATCAAGATGATCCGCTATCTGGTTGACCTGGCGCTGAACAATCGCATTCTGGTCCTGAGTGTTGCCCTGGTCCTTTTTATCTGGGGCATCCTATCGTTCCACAACCTGCCCATCGAAGCGTACCCGGACGTCGCGGATACCTACGTTCAGATCATTTCGCAGTGGCCCGGGCACGCCGCCGAGGAAGTGGAACAACAGATTACAGTTCCCCTTGAAGTGCAACTGAATGGAGTTTCCCACTTAACCCATTTGCGATCGGTGTCGCTGGCAGGGCTGTCGGTCATCACGATCATCTATGACGATGACATCCCGACATTTACGGCTCGGCAGGAGGTGCTGGACCGGTTAGCGCAAGCCACCACGCCTCCGGGAGTAAACCCTGGTCTGGGTCCGGATTACAGTCCGACGGGCCAGATCATGTTCTACACGTTGCAGAGTACTAACCCGCAATACGACACGATGGAACTGAAAGCGCTGCAAGACTGGTTCGTGCTGAATCAGCTCAAGTCGGTGCCTAACGTGGTGGACGTGAACATCTTTGGCGGTCCGACCCGCGAATACCAAGTGCAGGTCGATTCCGGCAAGCTCGTTTCCTTCGGATTGTCCCTGAGCCAGGTGGAACAAGCACTCATCAACAACAATACCAATGCGGGGGGAGGGTTCATTCAAAGGGGACAGCAGGCGCTGAATGTGCGCGCTGTCGGCCTGATGCAGACTACGGACGATATTGCCGCGACAGTTGTGAAGGTGTCGAACGGCACGCCCGTTCGAGTTCGCGATCTTGGCGCGGTGGTGCAGGCGCCGAAGGTGCGGTTGGGGCAGTTGGGGAAGGCGATCCGGCATGAGGATGGAACGGTCATCAACAACGATGATGTGGTCGAGGGCATCGTTTTGCTACGGAAAGGGGCTGAGGCGCAGGCGACGCTGGCTGCGTTGCACGAGAAAATCGAGCAACTCAACAACGGATTATTGCCGCCCGGAGTGAAATTTGTACCTCATCTGGATCGCAGCGATCTGGTCAAATACACCAGCCACACGGTGCTGCGGAATTTAACGCATGGCGTGCTGCTGGTCGTATTGGTCCTGGTTCTATTCCTGGGAAATGTGCGCAGCGCGCTCGTGGTTGCCATCACGATTCCATTTTCCCTGTTATTCGCGTCAATCTTACTGGACCTGAACCACATCCCAGCGAACCTTCTGTCGCTGGGCGCGCTCGATTTCGGAATGATCGTGGATGGGGCGGTGGTGATGGTGGAGAATACTCTGCGCCACATAGAGTCGCATGTGGATCCTCATAGGACGCTGACGCAGGTTATCGGCGACGCCGCTCACGAGGTGCAGCGGCCGGTATTCTTTGCCATTCTTGTCATCATTACGGCGTATCTGCCCATCTTCACATTGCAGCGCGTGGAGGGCAGGCTGTTCCATCCCATGGCCTGGACGGTTTCATTCGCGCTGCTGGGTGCGTTGATCTTCTCGCTGTTGGTCGCGCCTGTGCTCAGCGGGTTCCTGTTCCAGGGCAAAGTGAAGGAATGGCGCAATCCGGTGTTTGAGTGGGTCCTGGGGCGTTACCAGCGCGGTCTGGAGTTTTGTCTCGACCACTTGAAGGGGACGATGGGTGCAGGTATCGTCCTGTTGATCGCCATGCTGGTGGCGGGGTTTGGCGGATTCATCGGGTCGGAGTTTCTTCCGCATCTGGATGAAGGAGCGATTTGGGTACGGGGGACGCTGGCCCCCAGCACCGGCCCTGATGCCGGGATTGACCTGGCAAAGAAGGCTCGGCTGATCATCGCGGGGTACCCGGAAGTCACACAGGTGGTCAGCCAGGTAGGGCGTCCCGATGACGGCAGCGATGCCAGTGGCTTTTACAATACGGAGTTCTTTGTTGACCTGCTGCCGCGAGAGAAGTGGCGGAAAGAATATCGCACGAAGGACGAGTTAATCGCCGCCATGGACGAGTCGTTGAGCAAGTTGCCGGGTGTGATCTGGAATTTCTCGCAGCCGATTTCCGACAACGTGGAGGAAGCGGTCAGCGGCGTGAAAGGTGAATTGGCGGTTAAGCTCTTCGGCCGCGATTTGAAGACGCTGGAGCAGAAAGCCGAAGAAATGCAAAGTGTGATGAGCCAGATTCCAGGTATCGCCGACCTGGGAACCTTTGAGGTGCGCGGGCAGCCGAACGTGAATCTGGTGGTGGATCGGGCGGCCGCTGACCGGTTTGGCATCAATGTCACCGACATACAGGATGCGGTAGAGGGCGCGGTGGGCGGCAAGGCGGTAAGTCAGATACTGATCGGCGAGCAACGATTTGACCTGACGGTCCGGTACCAGCCGCAATACCGCGAAACGGTGGAGGACATCGGAAACATTCGAGTTCTGGCCCCCTCGGGCGAGCGCGTGGCCTTGAGCCAGGTAACCCATATCAGCCTCGACGACGGCGCGTCGACAATCTATCGCGAGGGAAACTCGCGCTACATCGCCATCAAATACAGCGTGCGCGGCCGCGACCTGGGTAGCACCGTCAGACAGGCGATCGATGAGATCGCGCGTAAGGTCTCGTTTCCACAGGGATATCACCTGGATTGGACAGGGGAATACGAGAGCCAGCAACGCGCGAATCGGAGGCTGGCGGTGATCGTGCCGATCACGCTGCTGCTGATGGCGTTCATCCTGTATTCGGCATTCACGTCGTGGAAGTGGGTCTTGTTGATTCTGGCGGTGGTGTCGCTTTCGCCTATGGGTGGCTTTCTCAGTCTGCTCATAACCGGAACACATTTCAGCGTGTCGTCAGGGCTTGGATTTCTGGCGTTGATTGGAGTATCCGTGCAAACGGGCGTGATCATGGTTGAGTACATCAACCAGCTCAGGGTGCGTGGCCGGACGGTGCGGCAAGCGGCCGAAGAAGGGGCGAGTTTGCGGCTCCGTCCCATCATGATGACGATGCTGGTGGCCACGCTCGGACTATTGCCTGCGGCCATGTCGCACGATATTGGCTCGGACTCGCAACGGCCGTTTGCGATTGTCATCGTGGGCGGTCTCACGTTTGAGTTGCTGATCAGCGTTTTTCTCTTGCCGACGGTGTACTGCTGGGTGGCAGGCCCGGCGGACCGGCTCCCTCCAGCGGAGGCGCGGTTCATGGAGGAGGGCGAGCATGTCGACTAGGGATGGGCTGAGTGGATACAACCTGGGAGTGTCATCAAAGAACTCAGGCCGGGTATCCCGGAAGAGTGTTCCGGATCCCGGCCTGTGTCTTACTTCAACTTGGAGTTAGAGTCAGCGGGGGGTAAAGCCCTTTCGTTGTGAGCGCTCAACGCGGCCCTGAAGGGCCGCTCTTCCACCTTACGCTCGGGCCCTGGAAGGGCGAGTCTTCCACCTTGAGACGCGGCCCTTGAAACGCCGCTCTTCCACGCTCGATGGGATCGTTGAGTGTCGCTCGGCTTCGCCATCGCGGGACAGCCGAAGGTGGCTGTCCCCACATGTTCCGTTTAGTTCCCCGGATTCTGAGGACCGTTGGCGGCGGTGGTCGGCGCAGCAGTTGGCGCGTTGCCACCGTAGCGCGACAGGCGCGGGAAGAAGGGCGTGACTTCGAAGGGCATCTTGTCGCGCGCCGAAGTGATGGCGACCGGAGCCGTCTTCACCATTTCCGCTTTGTCGTCCCAAGGATTAACCTTCACGCGTCCGCCTAAGGGCAGAGCTGCGATCTGGTCGAGCTTGCCATTGTCGAGCGCCGGACCCTGCGTGGAAAGAGCCAACAGGCGGTTCACCTGTCCGCCTTCCGCCAGGGGGTTGCCCAGGTGCGTCGTGAGCAACGCGTTCAGGCTTCCCGCCCGCTGTTGCAGAGCCTTGAGGAACAGGCCCACGTTGTCGAGCTTCTGCGCGTAGGGCGAATTCTTCAGCAACTCGACGGCTTTCTTGTCGGCCGCAGTCTCTTCTTCCGGAATGTGCTTGAAGCCGAGGTTCTGATAAGTCGCATCGTCAGAGAACAGCATGCGATCGTTGAAGGCGAACTTCGATCCCAGATTGTGTCCGAGAACGATGTGCGCGAGTTCATGGGAGAGCACGGCCGCGAGGCTGGCCTCGTCCGGAAGGACGTCAACCAAACCACGGCTAATGACGATGGTATTGCCCACGCTAAAGGTTTCCAGCGGCGCGGTAAGCAGCACGCGCGTGCGAACCGGGCGGGGCAGATCAATGTTGTTGGTAACCTCAAGGTTGTTGACGACAGTCTGAAGAATGCGGTCGACGTCGCCCTCAGGAGCGAGCAGTCCCGCAGAGGTCAGACGCTCGACAACGTTGTCTTCCGCCTGCTGCTGCCATACGCGCTCGGCTTGCAGAGGAGAAGCGTCTTGTGCAGTGGCGCTGCTGTCCTGCACGGAGTCGACGCGGATGTTGGTCAACTCGTCATCCTTGCCACCCTTCTTCAGGTCGTATCCCCAGATGCGGGTCTGCGCTTTGAAGGCCACCTTGCTCTTCACGCCAGCGCTGAAGTCGCCTTCTTCGCTGTAGATGAAAGAAGGTACCCAGTAGCCGGGGATCAGATTCAACCGCCAGCTATCCATGTGAAAGAAGTAGGAGTTGCGCGGCGCCGGATAGTAAGTGCCGTTCAGGCGCACGATGTTGAAACCCTGATCTTCAACCCAGAGGCGTCCGAGGAAGCGGCCGCGGCCGGACTTCGGTTTGGGAGTGACATCGAACACCAGGCAACGCACATCGCCGAGGAATTCGCGGCGGACGTAGCGGAAATCATAATGCTCGCGGTCGAAGTCGGTGCGGTCGGCATAGACCATCCAGGAAAAACCCATGGGCTGGTACTGGACCTTGTAGAGCTTCTGGAAGCCACCGAGCAGGCGCTGCTGCATGGTCTTCTCTTGTTCCTTCAGATAGTCCTTGCGGTCGATGTTTTCGCCCATGTCGAGACGGCCAAGGAAGTAGTGATCTTCGCTGGGCACAGGGCCAAGCTGGGGATCGGCGGTCAGGTTCTGAAGATACGTTTCGACCACCGGCGTGCGGGTCGCGAGCGCCTTGATCAGGCCGTGCTCGCGCTCAATGAACAGGTTCACGACCTGGTCCATCGTGGTCGGAGCAGCAACGGTTGCCGGAGGCGCAATCGTGGCCGCGGGCGCCTGTGAAGCTGCCGCATCGGTAGGTTGCGAAGCCGAGGGTGCCGGTTGCTGCGCCGGAGCGGGAGCGGGCTGCTGCGACGGCTGCGCTGTCTGCGCTGCATCGGTCGCCTGAGGCTGCGCCGACGGTTGCGAGTCGGTCGCCTGTTGAGCGGCAGCGCTGACCGTAACCAGCAGAGCCGCGGTGAGAATCCAATTCGAAGTGCGCATGACTCTTTTCTCCAAGTTCTTGTGACCCAAGTTCATTCAATCCTGACTGCCAAACTTACTTCGCCAAAACCTTTAGTACGCCAGCTGGAACATCACGTGTACGACCGCCGTCGAATCGACTGGCTGGGTGTAACGCAGAGCTGGTTTGAAACGGATCTTGTTGGCGGCGGCAACGGCGGCTTCATCCAGGCCATGGCCGAGGCCGCGGACGACCTTATTCACGTGCAGTGTGCCATTCGCCGCGAAACTCACTTCCAGCAGGACTTCACCTTGCAGTTTCAGGTCGCGTGCTTCCTGCGTATAGACCGGGTTCGGCTTGTAAGTAATTTCCACCGGAGTCGTCGCCGGGCCAGTCTCGACCTGGGCGATCTTTGGACCTTGATGGGCAACTTCCTGTGATCCGAAGCCGCCGCTGGTCACGATGCCGCCCTTGCCGTTGCTGCGGCCGTCGCCATTGCCGGGAGTGGCGACACCACTACCGAAATCGGCGCTGGCGACCGTACCTTTAATTCCTTTGGCACCACCGGAGCCGTTGCCTTGTCCGGGCCCAGCGGGCATGTCAAACGATCCCATGGCGGCAGCGTAGAGCTTCGCGCCCTGCTTGCCCGTGCCCGGCAATCCATTGGGATCGCCGAAGCCGCCAGTCTGAACCTTTTGAATCGGAGCGTTTACCGTCGGCGTCTGCGAGCTTCCCGTGGAGGCGAAGTCGCCGGTGTGCAGCAGTTGCGGACGCGCTCCACCGGAAGTCATCTTGAGCTGAGGCGCGGCAAATTGATTCACCACGACCTTAGGCGCCTCGACAGGCTGCGGAAGTTCACGACGAACCTCGTGTGGCACGATCAGCTTGGGTTGCTCGAGAACAGGAATCTTGACCGCGGGCAGCAGTTTGGCATGTACCTGCGGCTTCGGCTGGACCGGTAGCGGCTCGGGACGCATCGACGGCATGGGAATGATTTCCGTCACGTGATATTGCGAGAGCTGCAGCTTCTCCGGCATCAACAGTTCCAGATTGATGACAATGAGCAGCAGCAACGCCACCACGCCGTAAGCCGTCGCGACGGCCTTCTTATTGACCTTCGGTTCGGGCAGCAGTCCTAATTGAAATCCAACATTTCCGGCCATGCAATTTCCTTCCATTGGGACCCGGTCGGGGAGACGCCGGGAGCTTGGAGACTTAAAAATACGGGAGATAGGACAGGGGGTAAACGTGTCCACGGCTCTTGACCTTAGGTAACCGGCGATCGTCCCTCTCCTGGAAAAGCCCTAAAACGGGCTTGGGGTGATGATTTTGGCGAATCTGGCCTGAGACAAGCGGACGAAAGGGGAGTGAAACATGGAGTTTCGCAGAAGAAACTCGGTGATCCGGGCCGGAGGTTCGCTTGAGGCTTCCGTCAAGAGCGAACCGCAGAGATCGCCGAGAAATGCTCGCAGAATTGGTTTTCTCAGCGTTCTTTGCGGGGGTTCTCAGCGGCCTCAGCGGTTAAGTGTTTGGATTGCTTCTTCGGCGTCGTCCACCGGGACGTCCTGATAATGATTCACCATCCGCTTGATGCCATCTTTCAGCTCGACCACGTGGAAGTTAATAAGGAGTCCGACCTGCAAATCCAGCAGCCGCAGATACGAGAGGAGTTGTGCCTGATCGACCGGATGAATGGCTTCCTTGCACCTGACCTCAACCACGACCTCCCAATTGACGATCAGGTCGGCACGAAACCCGCACTCCAGCTTCACTGACTTATAGATCAGCGGGACCGCCTTTTGCCGCTGTACATGCAGGCCGAGCTGTTCCAGTTCATAGACCAGGCAAGCCTCGTAGGCAGACTCGAGCAGTCCCGGCCCGAGTCTGCGATGGACTTTGATCGCGGCTCCAATGATCTGTTCTGTTGTGTGTGAGTGGGTCCATAATACGCCTCGACCCTTACTGTACTGCGGGTGCACCGCGCTCGATGTTCAGATGACGAAAAAAGTCTGGGAGAGTTCCCGAAATGGACTTCAGAAGCTTTCACGGCAGAGATCGCGGAGAAACCCCGCAGAGGACGCTGAGAAAGACTGGTTGGGATCAGTCCGCAATTCTCTGCGATCTCTGCGGGTTTTCTCAGCGGGCTCTGCGGTTAAGGGTTTGAGGTTGTTTGAGGAGAAGCAAGGCTGGTTGCCCAGCCGACAAGGAACGTCACGATAGTCCCGATCATGACCCACCAGGTCCACGGCACTTTGGTCCCGAGCCATAAGTAGAGTTCGATTCCGAAGCCGCACAGCATTCCGACCATCGCGCCTGTCTGGTTCGCTTTTCGTGTGAGCACGCCTAGTAGGAACGCACCCAGCAGAGCGCCATATGCCACAGAGGCGATCTGCAGGCCGACTTCGACCACGCGCCCGGCCTTGTGCAGAGCAACCACGGCCAGCCCGAACAGGACCAGCGCCCATAGAACGGTCGCGAGCCGCGAGAGCCGCATCTTCTTTTTCTCATCCGCTTGCGGATTCAGACGGGCATAAAAATCCATGATCGCGCTCGACGATAAGGAATTGAGCGCGGCGCTGAGGTTCGACATCGCCGCGGCCAGGACTGCGGCGATCAGCAGTCCCGAGATTCCGTGGGGCATGTGGCTGACGATGAACGTGGGATAAATCCGGTCCGCTCGCCCGAACGTTGCAGAAGGCACTCGATAGTAAGCCCACAGCATGACCCCGACGGTCAGAAATAGGGAGAACTGAAACAGGATGGCCAGACCGCTGGAGATCAACGCCAGGGTGGATTGCCTCTGTCCACGGGCGGCCAGCAATCGCTGCACGATCAGTTGGTCGGTGCCATGACTGGCGGTTGTGAAAAACGTCCCACCGATTAATCCCGCCCAGAATGTGTACGGGATTCCGAAGCTTGCCCGGAAATCGAATACTTGAAACTTGCCTGCGGCGGCCGCAGCGGAGTGAATAGCAGTCCATCCTCCGGGGACCAAGTGCAGGATCGTCACCAATCCGATTAAGGTTCCGCCAACATAGATCACCGTTTGGACGACGTCGGTCCAGATCACGGCAGCCAATCCGCCTTCGAACGTGTAGATCAGCGTCAAGGCGGTGATGATCGCGATCGAGGCTACCTCGCCTGTTCCTAACGCGATCGACACGACGATGGACACTGCATAGACGCGCACGCCCTCCGCGGCGGCCCGCGTCAACAGAAACAGGCCGGCCGTCAACGAGCGCAGCTGGCGCCCAAAACGGCGTTCGATCAGTTCGTAGGCGGTGTAGAGATCGCCGCGGAAATAATGCGGCAGCAGCAGAAAGCTGATCACGATGCGCCCGACTACGTATCCCATGATTACTTGCAAGAAGGTGAGATTGGTGTCGTACGCCAGGCCGGGGATACTGATAATCGTCAGCGTGCTGGTCTCAGCTGCAACGATGGAGAGCGCGATGGCCCACCAGGGAATGTCGCGGCCGGCGAGAAAGTAGTCGCGTAGCGTGCGCTGCTTCTTGCGAAAGCGCAGGCCGAAAAGGGTGATACCCGCGAGGTAGAGGGCAATAATCGCGAAATCGAGTTTGTTCAGACCCATGCGGAGTTAGATCGTTAACCACCAAAGACACGAAGGAAAATCAAACGACCTTGCGCGCCACGGTCTCAGCCGGATCATACGTGTCAAAGGGGGACTGCCACCAGCTATAACTCGGATACCGCCGAGCGATCCGCAACCTCAGTGAGAACCGGCTGCTGAAAACTGAGAACTCTTCTGTGCTAAAAATAATCCGTGCCCCATTATCTCGGCATTGACGGCGGAGGAACCAAGACCACGTGCGCGGTCGGGGACGAGAATCGCCTGATCGCTGCCGCCACCGGCGGTCCCAGCAATATCGTGCGGGTTGGCGAAGCGCAGGCGAGGGAATCGCTCCACCGGGCGGTGCATCAGGCTTGCGCAGCTTCGGGGATTGCGCCCCAGCAGGTGATGCACACGTGCATTGGTGGATCCGGTGCTGCCCGTCCAGAGTTGGCGGCCATCGTGCGCGGGATCCTCGCCGAGATTCTCCCGCCCCCCATCGACGTTGTTGGCGATATGGAGGTCGCTCTGCAAGCTGCTTTCGACGATGCTCCGGGCGTCATCGTCATTGCGGGCACGGGCTCGATTGCATACGGGCGAGACAAAATGGGGAAGACGCTGCGCGCGGGAGGCTGGGGATTCGAAATCGGCGATGAAGGTTCGGCGCACTGGATTGGACGCGCTGCCGTCAGCGCGGTTCTGCGGGCGTCGGATCGTGATGGAGATAAGGTGGCGTCCTCACCGCTAGCCAAGGGTTTGTTCAAAGCCTGGGGAGTTTCATCGCTCTCTGACCTGGCACGCGCTGCGAACTCGGTCCCCGGGCCGGATTTCGCAGCCTTGTTTCGCGCGGTGGTGGCCAGCGAGGACGAACTTGCTCGGGAAGTGCTCGGCAAAGCGGGAAGGGAACTGGCCGACGTTGCGGCGGTGGTGATCCACCGGTTGTTCTGCGAGGACGATCAAGGCTCGGTCCCGGTGGCCATGATCGGAGGGGTCTTTCGTCATGCGGCACTGGTGCGCGAGGCTTTTTACAATGAATTGCAAACGCTTGCACCAGGCGCGCGAATGATGCCGCACGTGGTCGAGCCGGTGGAGGGCGCGTTGCGAATGGCGCGCAAGGCGGCGGGGAAAGTCACTTAGCTGGTGAATGATGCCGGACGAGTTCCAAATCGATGCCGCGCTGACCCCGGCCCTGCAACCTTCCCAGGGACGAAACGAGTCGAATGATGCCGCGCTTACCGAAGACCTCGCTCTGGCGCAACTCAAGGACCCCGACCTGAGTTCCGATGCATTCGAGCAGCTCTACCGGAACGATAGTGTGATGAAATCCCGCAAAGTTCGGATGGCAATGGCTTCGCACCTGCGCACGCCGCGACGTATCGCGTTGCGGATCGTTCGTGAACTTTACACCTTCGAGTTGATGCAGTTTGCACTCAAACCCACCGCTGCTGCCGACCTGAAACGGATCGCCGACGAATTACTTCTCTCCCGGATTTCTTCCATCACGCTGGGTGAACGCATCTCCCTGGCGCGACGTTCTTCGACGATGGTTGCCGCCGGGCTGTTGCTCGATAAGGAACCGCAGGTTTGGCAACTGGCGCTGGAGAATGCGCGATTGACCGAAGCCGCGATCGTCAAAGCGTTGCAGCGTCCTACGGGCACGCGGGCTTTCGTGGAAGCGGTGAGTCATCACCCGAAATGGTCGGTGCGGCATGAGGTGCAAGTCGCGCTCCTGCGGAATGCGCACACTCCACTGGCCAAAGCGCTCGAATTTGCGCGGCGCATCCCGGTAAGGCAGTTACGGGATATCCTGCATGCGTCGCGGTTGCCGGAGCGGATTAAGAGTCAGCTGCGGAAGGAAAGGGAAGTGAGTGAGTAGTGCGCAGGGCCCGTCTCGTGATGCGGCAAGAGCGGATCTCAGGGGCTAAAGCCCGAGTCCCTTGTGAGCCTGGCCGGCGCGGCTTAAGCCGCGCCCTTTCAAGGCAAGTACAGCACTCGAGCGTCAGGCGTCGTTATTTTCAGCGGCCGCCGCCGATTTCTAGAATTGCGCCTGTTACATACGAGGCGGCAGGCGACAGGAGCCAGAGAACCCCTTCGGCGATTTCATCCGGCAATCCGGCACGATTCATGGGAATAGTTGGCATCAGACGCTGCAGGCGGCCGGGGTCGCCGTTGGCGGCGTGTAGGTCAGTGTCAGTTAGTCCGGGAGCGACGGCGTTGACGCGGATTCCTTCCGTTGCCACTTCCCGCGCCAAGCCGATTGTGAAGCTGTCGATTGCGCCCTTCGATGCGGCGTAGTGCACCCACTCGCCAGCGCCTCCCGTATGCGCGGCGCGGGAAGAAATGTTGACGATCGCGCCTCCGGATCCTCCGTGGCGTGTCGACATGCGACGCACCGCCTCGCGCGCGCAGAGCATCGCTCCCGTGACGTTGACCGCGAATGTTTTTTCGATTGCTTCTGCCGTCAGGTTCTCCACCCGCGCGAACCCGCCGGTGACACCTGCATTGTTTACGAGAGCCTTGATGGGTCCCAGTTCTTGTTCTGCGGTTTGGAAGAGATTGAGGATTTGATCTTCGCGGGAAATATCGGCATGAATAGCGATCGCGCGCGCGCCATCTGCGACAAGTTTCTCTGCCAGCTTTTTCGCCTCGGCTTCGCCGCTGCTGAAATTCAACGCGACTGCGTATCCGCGTTGACCTGCTAGCCGGGCGATCGCTGCGCCAATGCCGCGGCTGGCGCCGGTTACGATTAGGGTGCCCTTTACTACTGATTTCGTTTGAGCGTGCAGGGAGACCTCTTAACCACTAAGGACACCAAGGTACACTAAGGAACCCTCGTGAGTTTCTCGATCTGTGACGGTACCGCTTCCCGCTTGCCGTGCAACATCTCCACCACTGCCTCGTACAGGCGCTTGCGCGCCTCGTGCCGCTCATACGCGCGTGTGATGTAGCGGATACGTACCTCGATCCCGGCGGCGGTTGGCTGCACGTAAATCCCTGGCATCGCCGACAGGGTCTTGGCACGATACTTTGTGGTTGTCTCCTGCCATTCGGCTTCGGCCTTCCCGGCATTCTTGGCAGTGTCCTGTTCCACCAGTTTCTGAATGCCATCGATGACTGGGTACGGGTCCTGGTTGGGAGGGATCTGGACACTGAGTTCATCCCACATCCACTGGCCGGAGGTGGTGAAGTTGAAGAAGTGTCCTTCGATCGCGAAGCTATTGACGAACGAAACGCGGCGGCCAGTGGGATGGCTGGAGTCAGTCCAGTTGCCGGTTTCGAGGAGTACGGTTTTGAGCAAGCCGACTTCGACGACTTCTCCGCCGACGCCGTTGATCTCGACCCAGTCGCCCACGCGGATGCCGTTACGTCCCATCAGGATGAACCAGCCGAAGAAGGCGACGATGAAATCTTTCATTGCGACAGTCAGTCCGGCGCCGGCTAAGCCGAGGACGGTCGTCGTCTGCGTGGGCATCCCGAAGATGACGAACAGGATGGCAAGCCCGCCTGCCGCCTGCGCCGCAAACTTAACTACCGATCGCAAGGTGTCGACGCGTTTGTTCTCCGCGGTCATGCCGGTGAACAGGCGCTCGATAATCCGGTTGGCCACATATACGGCGATTAGAGCCAGCAGAATCCAGAGGCCGGACTCAATCATGCTGTGCATGGCTGCGCGCTGGCGGCTCTCGACGAGTGCAATCCAGTTGGAATAGATGTCGCCGAGATCTTGTTGATCCTGTACGCGACGTCCGAGGTCAGCCAGATTCTTCTGATCGCGGGTGTACTGCTTGAGCGAATCGAGAGCGGCATTCGACGTGGCCTTTGACTCCTCGCGGCTGGCGGCTTTGCCGTTGCTGGAAAATTCTTTTGCCTGCTGTTTTGCGCCTTGGCGATTCTCTTCTTCTTTTTTGACCTGCGCCTCCAGCGTTTCGTGCCGCTGGCTCAGACGTTGCTGCTTGGTGCGAGTTTCTTCAATCGCCTCCTCTAATTGCGCTTTCTTTTCGCGGAGAGCCTGCCAGGCTCGCGCGGCCGCCAAGAGAGTGCGCGCCTTGTAATCCTGCTCGTGCGGATTCACGGCAGAGCCTACCGGCTGCGGGTTGTGATCGCCGGCCTCGTGCTGCTCCTGGAGGCGTTTGATTTTCGACTCCGGATCACCGCCGGCCTGCTCCAGATCCTCGGAAGCATCGTCGAATTCGTCCTGATCGAGTTCGAGTTGCGCTTTGGCGACGTCGAGCTGATCTTCCAGGTTGTCCTTCTGCGACTCCGGCGCGGCCGCGACCTTTCGCGTGAGCAGCTTGATGTTTTCCTGATCGTCTTTGACGGCTTGCTCGGCCTTGGTCTTGCGATCGGAAATTTCTTTGGCTTCAGGAGACAGCTTGGCAGGGGTCTCTTGTACGCGCCGCAACGCGTCGTAAAAGGCGAGGTCAACTTCGTGGTCTCCGACCTTCTCGGCCTCGTGGGCCAGCGCCTGCTCTTCCTGCGTGCCAGCCAGGGCTGCCATGCGGTGCGCAGTCTGCAAGGGCCGCAAATCCACAAGCTGACGCTGCTGAGCTGGAGCTTTGCGTCCCAGAAGTCTGTGGGTGGGCGTTGCAGCCACCTCGTCGCTCGGGGCCGGCAACTCGCGTGTCCAGAGCAGTCCGGCGACAGCTGCCGCTACCAGCAGCAACAACACGATTGCCGTGAACCAGTGCCGGAGTTTCATGATTCTTCACTCTACAAGAAAAAGCCGCAGGCTGCGACGGGCCACACGTTCGTAACCTGCCGCGGTGAGTCCGGCTGCCTAAGATAACTACATCCAAACATGCTCGACTATCTGCGATCCATGCTGGAAGAACCCTGGAAGCCAGTGTCGCGCGCGGCGGTGATTGCGTGGCTAGTCTTCTATGGCGGATTTTTGGCCTATGCTTTGGCACAGCATGGTGGATTCCTGTTCATCGATTCGGCAAATCTAGTGGTGCACGAAGGCGGGCACAACCTGTTTGGATGGTTTGGTCCGACGCTTGGACTTTGGGGAGGCACTCTGCTGCAGTGGCTCGTGCCATTTCTTCTAGCTGCATATTTCTTCACGCAGCGGCAAACGAGCGGGCTTGTATTCTGCCTCTTCTTCTTTTTTGAGAACTGGCTCTACACGGCGACTTACATGGCGGACGCGCGGGCGCAGGAGTTGCCCCTGGTCACAACTGGCGACCCGGACTTCGTGGAGCACGATTTCCACGCAATCTTCTCGAGTCTGGGCGTTCTCGACTCTGACACGAAGATTGCGCTGGTGGTGCGGATTCTGGGCTGGTGCGGAATGCTGGCCTGCGTCGCGTGGCTCGCCTGGAGACTGCGCGCCGCGGGGTCAGAAGCTAACGTTCCCTGATCCGATTTGAAATTCCTCTACGAGTTTGGGGGCACGATAGGGATAGGGATCCTTCGACTACGCAGCAAGCGCTTGTCGCGCTTGCTGCTTCGCTCAGGATGACATTTGAAGGTGAGCGTTTACGGAACCCAATCTCCAATGAAAATATTCGTTTCGTGCGGGGCCTTTCCGTTGCGATTGGAGGCCCAGACCAGCTTCTTGCCGTCGGGAGAAAACATTGGAAATCCGTCGAAGCCGTCGCTGTAGGTGATGCGCTCTAAGCCGCTGCCATCCGGATTCATCATCCACAATTCGAAATTGCCCTCACCGCCCGTGGCATGCGTTTCCGGATCATAGTTGGAAGAAAAGATGATCTTCTTACCGTCCGCGGTAAACGCGGGACCGAAACTTGCTGCACCGAGATTCGTGATCTGCTTCTTGCCGCTGCCGTCGGCCTTCATCAGCATGATTTCGAGTGACGTCGGCCGGATCAGGTTCTTCGCCAGCAGATCCTTATAGTCGGCGATGTCCTGCTCGCTCTTGGGATGGTAGGCGCGGTAGACGATCCACTTTCCGTCGGGGGAAAACGTCGGGCCGCCGTCGTATCCAATCTCGTGAGTCAGTTGTTTCACGTTTTTGCCGTCGGCATCCATCGTGTAGATGTCGAGGTCGCCGTTGCGCACGGAGGTGAAGGTAATCTTCTTGCCGTCGAGTGAGATTGTCGCCTCGGCATCGTATCCCGGCGTGTTGGTCAATCGCTTGAGATTCGAGCCGTCTGGATTTGCGGTGAAGATGTCATATCCCGCGTACACGCCCCAAACATAACCCTTCGAATAGTCCGGTTTCGGCGGGCATTCCGGGCTCGCCAGATGGGTTGAGGCGTAGAGAATCTTTTTGCTGTCAGGATAGAAAAAGCTGCAGGTGGTGCGTCCCTTGCCGGTCGAGACCATGTGCTGGTCGCTGCCGTCGATGTTCATGATGAAGATCTGGTCGCACTTCACGTCGCCATGAGAAGACTGGTAGATCAGCTTTTTCCCGTCGGCGGAGAAGTAGGCCTCGGCATTCGATCCGCCGAATGTTAGTTGATGCACGTTGCGCAGATGTTTTTCCTGCGGCGTGGCCATGTCGGGGACAGATGCATTCTGGGGCCACGCTGCAGTTCCTAGAGTCAGGACGACCGAGGTTAATCGAAGAAGTCGTTTCATTGGATGCGGGCTAGTGTAGCGCGGGGAAAGCTTTCACCACAAAGGGCACGAAGGTACACGAAGTTGGAAAGTCGTGCTCGATATGGGGAACTCTTCGCCGGAGCGCTCGAGGTGAGAGCTTTAACCGCAGAGGACGCGGAGAAAAGCCGCTGAGTGCGCTGAGGAATTCTTGTTTGCGCCTCGGGCGTTCAGGCGCCGAACGGACCTGTAGCAACTCGCGCCAGGTTCTTCAGTTCCTGGACGTATGTTGGACGCAGTAGCAGAGTTGAGAGGGTCTTCTCGATTTTTCCCAGGAACCCGCTCCTTACTCGAAGTTCGGTTGAGATCGTAACGTGCGAATCGGCGGGGGCGGCGCCAGGATTCACCGTGAACGTTGTCGCCGCTTTGTTTGCGTCCAGATAGGTCTCGACTAGAACGCGTCCCGGTTCCGGCTCAGTAATGACGGCGCGGAATGTCTGTTTCTTGCCAAACACACGCAGCTGAAAACGAATGATCGTGCCGGCACCTACTCCGCCTTGCTCGACGACGAGACTCGTGAACTGCTTGGGGAGGATTCGTGGATGACCATTCTTGTAATTGGCGATCAGGGAATAGACGCGTTCGCACCGGGCAGGAATGGTGGCGGACGCTGAGACGATGTGCTTATCGGGCTTGTTGTTTTCCATGTGGCGCTAGTTTTTGGATACGAATCTTAGCTCCCCGGATTCACTTCTGAAAGTGATTGCGAATGGCCTCGGCCTGCATGCGCGTTACAACAGCCGAGAGCGCCGCCGCATCTGCCTGCTTGACGGCCTGCACGCTGCCGAAGTGCTCGAGCAATCGCCGCGACGTGCTCGCGCCCACGCCGGGGATTTCCAGTAACTCCGTTGAGCGATCGCGAATTTGCCGACGCTTGCGATGGAATGTGACAGCAAAACGATGGGCCTCGTCGCGGATCATCTGAATCAGGTGCAGCACCGGAGAATGGTGATCGAGCGCGATTGGATCCTTCTCCTGACCGTAGACGTAGAGAATCTCTTCGCGCTTGGCGATGGCCGCCAGGGGCTGATTGATGATTTCGAGCTTTTCCAGCGCCTCGGCGGCAGCGTGCAACTGGCCGAGGCCGCCATCGATCAGCACCAGGCTCGGCATCGCCTTCTTCTCGTCCTGCAAGCGTTTGTAGCGGCGCGTGACGACTTCACGCATGGAGGCGAAGTCGTCAACGCCTTCCACCGTGCGGATGATGAACTTGCGATAGTCCGACTTCTTCATTTTGCCGTCTTCCCACACGACCATCGAGGCAACGGTCTCCGCGCCCTGGATGTGGGAGATGTCGAAGCATTCGATGCGCTTCGGAAGTTCGGGCAGGCCAACTGCTTCCTGCAGTTCCTCCTGAATCTTGCGAGCATTCGGCTTCAGGACGCGGAAACGCTGGTCGTAGGATTGCTTTGCGTTGTTGCCCGCCAGGTCGATCAAGGAGCGCTTGTCGCCGCGCTGGGGAACTAGGATGTGTACGTGCGCGGAGCGAGCGCCGGGGTCTTGTTCAGACAACAGGTCTTCGAGTTCTTCTCGGTCTTCGAAGTCCACGGGTACGTAGAGATTTCGAGGGACGTAGGGCTGGCCGATGTAGAGCTGCTTCAGCAGGGCGGAGAAGAACTCGCCGGGGTGAAACTGATCGTGTGGGGACGGGCGGCCCCGGCCGTTCGTGCCGGGTGAAACTTTGGGGTTCGATTCGAGCACATCGGCGCTGTCGGCTGACTGCGCTGGCGAGCTTTGCTCGCCCGGACAGCCGAGGGCGGCTGTCCCTACAAATTCCATGGGTGTCCCCACATGTTCCGTGGAAGGCTCGACCTCGGGGCCCTCGGCGAATTCCGGCAGATCTTCCCAGAAGAATTCGCGGCGGTCGACCATCTTGCCGGCGCGCATGTGGAACAGGTTGACCGCCAGCATGCCGTTTTCGTAGTGATAGCCGAACACATCGGCATCGTCGCCCTCGGCGGCGGCGATCCGCTGCCGCTCCTGTAATTGCTCGACCGTAGAGATCAGATCGCGATAGCGGGCCGCGCGTTCGTATTCCTGCGCTGTCGCAGCCTGCTCCATCCGTGCACGCAGAGAGCGCGCGAGATCGGTCGGTCGGCCCTCCAGGAACATCTTCACGTCGCGGACCGCTTCTTGATACGTGTCCGTCGTGGTCAGGTCTTTCACGCACGGACCGAGGCAGCGCTTGATGTAGTACTGCAGACAAGGGCGCGGATGAAAGCGGGTGAGATCCACCTTGCATGACGGAATCATGAAATTGCGGTGGATCAGATCGGTGATGCGGTATGCCAGATTGGCAGGGAAGTACGGGCCGTAATAAGCGCTGCCATCTTTGCGCAAGCGCCGCGTCACGTACACCCGTGGCCAGCGCTCGCCTAACGTCAGCTTGACGTATGGATACGTCTTATCGTCGCGCAGCAGGATGTTGAATCGCGGCTTGCGCTGCTTGATGAGATTGTTCTCGAGAGCGAGGGCCTCTTTGTTGTTAGCAACGACGATGTAGTCCACGTCGACGGCCTCGCGCACGAGCGTGCCGGTCTTGGCGTCTTCCCAGCGGCCCTCGTGAAAGTAACTCGATACCCGGCTGCGCAGGTTCTTCGCCTTGCCGACGTAGATGACCTCACCCTTGGCGTTCTTGTAGAGATACACGCCGGGTTCAGTCGGAATGGTGCGGATTTTGGCCTGTAGATCCATTTATCGAGCGGTGTACTTATTCTATTGGATGGTAAGTGCGTGCGTTGTGCTACAAAAAGGGCAGATGAGCCCCCGATCTTTGTCCAGGATTTTGGTGCGGTGCGCAGTTGCTGGAATGAGCTTCCTCGCGGGCGCCGGCAATGCGACCGTCTCGCAAAGCATCACTCCCGCGCCCAACCAGCCCGCACAGCAGCAAATCACGAAATCGGAGGCCGGGAAGCAGGAAGAAGCCGAGCGTGCCGCCGCCCGTGCCAAAGCGCATCATTTCGACCGCGTCGTCATTATCGTGCTCGAGAACACGGATTACGAACGGGCCATGCAAGATCCGAATCTGACGGCCCTTGCAGCACAAGGCGCTAGGTTTACGAATTTTCACGCCCTGTTTCACCCCTCGTATCCGAATTACCTGGCGATGGTTGCTGGCACGGATTTCGGGCTGCACCGCAAAGGAAGTTATCTGGGTGACAAGCAGGTGAACTTTCTCAACGACTCCGCGCACCGCACCATTGCCGACCGGTTGATCGCGGCCGGCCTTGATTTCAAACAGTATGCGGAGGAGTTGCCGTCAGGAACTTGCCCGTGGAACATATCGGGCCTGCACGTCGCTGACAAGCGCGGAAACTATGTGCGGCGCCACGTGCCGTTTCTAAGCTTCCGAGAAGTCCAGGAAAAATGGTGTGACCACGTGATCCAGGTCGACTCGGCGAAGGCCGACAATTTTTTCGTCCAGGATGCGAAGAAGGGCTTGGTCGCCTATTCCTTTTACACCCCAAACATGAACCACGATGGCCACGACACCACAGCCCAGGTTTCGGGCGCGTGGGTGAAGAAGTTCCTTGATGAAAGTTTCCCAGAGAAACTGCGGAAGGGCACGCTCGTCGTCGTGACCTTCGATGAATCAGGTGGAAACGAAGACAACCGCATCTACACTGTGTTTCTTGGCGACATGGTTCGGCCCGTCAACCAGCAGGATCCGTCAGCACTCGGCAAGCGCTACACGCACTACAGCGTTCTGCGCACGATTGAAGACAACTTCGGCCTCGAGCCGTTGACAACCAACGATCGGGATGCGGAGCCGATCACGGGAATCTGGAAATGAGTTTTTAACCGCTGAGTTCGCTGAGAAATGCCGCAGAGAACGCGGAGGTGGGGTTTCCACAGACCGACTCGTTTGGATTCGCGCTGGGGACCAACGGGGATGGCTAACCTAGATTACTGTATAAATTTTCCATTCATGATGTGGGCTTTGCGTTGCAGGGTAACTGGGTATGGCGGTAAGACCACTCCCCATTGCGTCGCAAGCCATTGAAAAGGTGTATACTTAGAGAGGTCTGGTCGAGTTCAGAAAACTGGCATGAACCGTGCACAAGTGGGAATTGGGACTTGTACTGCCGTAAGCTATTCCCGGGACTTTGAAAGTGGATTCCGCACGGGTTAAGCCCGGCGCATGAAAGAGATCGGACAAGGAGCCTCACCCTATGAACCGCACTTCGTTAGTGATTTGCCTCGCAGCCAGCATGGTGGCCACCGTCGGTTGCTCCAGCAAGAACTATGTCAAAAGCCAGACGACGCCACTTATCAACAAGACCAACGAACTCGACGACCTCACCGCAAAGAACACCCGCGACATTAAGGACGTCGACGCCCGCGCACAGGCCGGCATCCAAGCCGTGAACGCCAAGACCGACGAAGTCGAGCAGAAAGCGCAGAGCGCCGCACAAAACGCGGGCCAGGCCCAGCAGATGGCTGACGCCGCCAACGGCCGCGTCGGCGTACTGACCGACACGGTTGCCAATCTCGACAACTATCACGCAGTCGCCGAGACCTCAGTGAAGTTCGGGTTCAATAAAGACAACCTGACGCCGAAGGCGAAGGAAGCTCTCGATCAGCTCGCCTCCAGCATCTCGTCGACCAAGGGCTACATTATCGCTCTGGAAGGCGGTACGGACTCGGTCGGACCGGCAGATTACAACTACGATCTGAGCCAGCGGCGCGCCAACTCGGTGATCCAGTACCTGGCGACCAAGTACAACGTGCCCGCGCACAAGATCTATGTGATCGGCCTCGGCAAAGACAAGCCGGTCGAGACGAACAAGACCTCTACGGGCCGCGCCGACAATCGCCGCGTCGATGTCCGGCTGATGACCAACACCGTGGGCGGCAGCACTCCGGCACCGACCACTACTGGCCAGAACAACCCGTCGATGTAAGGACGGCACAATTTTACCCTCCTCCCCGGAGGATTTCGCCAACCAGGCCGCTCGCGCCTCCCCCTGAGCGGCCTGCTTTTTTTTGAGCTATGAGCTATGAGCGGTGAGCAATGAGCCGTGAGCAGAGCTTTGTGTGATGCTGACATCGCTGCCCGGAGTAGTGAGTAAAAGTCGGGCGATTGGGGTCTACACAAAGCCGATGAAGCGTCCTGCGGTAACGATCGCCAACCACAAGAGGATAGAAATCATACCCATGACCTTCGCCATGACGGGCAGCGCTGGACGGTCATCCCAGGTCGGCAGTTTGCGGGAAACGACCGTCTGAAAGAGCAGGGCCTGGATGCCCGCCAACAACAGCAGGAGCATTTTCAATCGAAATGCGGGATTGCCGTAGATCTTGACGGCTTCTGACGAGAACAGCAGCACGCCTGTAACGACCTGCACGCCAAAACCGAGCCATGCCCAGGGAAGCAGGCGCGCCGTCACCTCGGAGACGCGCCTCTGCGGCATCGCCCAGCCCAGCAGACGCAGGTCGAGGACGGTGATAGTTCCGACCAGAGCGGCCATGCCGAGTAGGTGCACGGTCTCAATCGCCGGAAAAAGCCACAGAGATTGGCGGATCGTGGATCCCACCGCAGTTTGGTCCAGCCATTGGCAGAATTCCAGCATGAGGGAAGGTTAGGGCTCCCCGGGCAACGACTTGCCGTTCGGGAGATCAATCTTCTGCAGCGCCATGTAGGGCGAACCGTCTTTGGCCAAGTATCCGTGGACCATGACTTTGTCACCGAGCTTCACCACGTCGGGGCTCCAGCCGAAGCGGCTCAGCATCCCCAGGCTGCCGCACTCTAGCATCCAGTTAGCCGTTTTGCCGTGCGGGTCGGTGATGTCGGCGTACACGTAGGCGTGCGGGTTGATCCAGTCGAATTTCGTGATTGTGCCCTGCATGGTCACCATGTGGGTGGTATCGAAGCGGGCCAGGCCATGATGGGCAAACACCAGTGGCACGCTCAACAAAAATGCCGCGGCTAAAACGATTGCTGCAAGTCTTGGATTCATCGGAGCATTCCGACACAGTCTATCCGGAGCCCTGCATGGTTTACCGGAACAGAGTTTGTAGTGAACCCCAGATCATCAGTTTACAGGGAACAGTGCTCGTACAGAAAGCAGGGCGAAGACCATTTGTTACGTCTTAGTCGCCCACGGACGGAAACGGATCCCGTTTCAGCGGACTGGTTGCGAGAACTGGATAAGGCGGAGTCCGACGCGTGCCCTCGCATTGCTACGATCGAGCTTGAGGACGAGATTGTACTCGTATGTTGCTAGCCGATAATCCCCGCGCCGCGCCGCCGTGTCCGCCACCCTCAGCAACTCAGGGATGTTCTTCCGCGTAAACCCGTCCACGGTTGGGGCTGGCTGGCGCAGCGGCTTGTTCGGGATTTGTGCCGCTAGCGATGGGCTCCCTTGAGAGTCTTTGACGACCGGAGAAAATGGCGATCTCTCCGAGTGGTCCCCAGCCGTGCTTACAGCGCTTCCAGGCGCGGCCGCTGGAACGGCCCCTGTTTGTGGCGATGCTTGCCTGGGAGCCTGACTCGTCACTCCAGGGGGGCCGGTGCCGTCTGCTGGACTGATCGATTGACCATCAGGCGTCCCAGTGGATGGTGTTGCATCGTCAGAACCATCGGGCGCGGTCTGTAGGACAATTGGCGGCGCCTGGTCAGGTATTGATCCCGGCTGCGCGCCAGCGTTGTTCACCGAATCTTCGGCATTATGACTAGTACTGCTCTGTGTGCTCTGATCCGGGAACGTCGCTTTATCCTGCCCGGTAGCCGGCTTGAGTTCTCGCAGCGTTTGCGGTAATTGGTGAGCGCCCGCCGTCAGTTTGTTCACGAAAGCAGGGTAAGAGCCTGTGGTCGAGTGAATGTAGAGAGCCCAGGCTGCCGTGCCGAGAAACAGCAGCATGAATACGATCGGCCACCAGTTTCTCGGCTTCGGCGGTGGCTCGGTCAGAAGAAAGCTGGGCAGCCCAGCCTCTGGTTGGGCTTTCGCTTTCACCGCCGAGATCGCTCCCGAACCCAGGGCCGCGGAGCTCACATTCATGCGCGCGGCCTGCTCGGCGAACGCCGCACGCAACTCCTCGCAGGTCTGGAATCGCTCTTTTGGCTCCTTGGCCAGTGCTCGACGGATCACCGCGTCAATTCCGCCAGGAACCGCGGGATTGATCAGCGACGGCGCCACCGGATCTTCATTGACGATCTTGTATAGGATCGTAGTCACGTCGCCGCGGAATGGCCTTTCGCGAGCCACCAACTCGTAGAACACGGACCCCAGCGAGAAAATATCAGAGCGCTGATCGACTTTCTTGCCTGCCAGTTGCTCGGGAGACATGTAGCTTGGTGTCCCCACGACCAGCCCGGTCTGAGTAAGCGACGTGTTGTCGATTTTCGCGATCCCGAAATCGAGCACCTTAATCACGCCCTCTTCGGTCACCATCAGATTTGCGGGCTTCAGGTCGCGGTGAATCACGCCGCGCGTGTGCGCAAATCCAACCGCTGCGCAGATCTGATCAGCCCACGAAAGGAACGTCGCCAGCGATGGCACTCCTACGTCAGCCAGCAACGACGCCAGCGTGATCCCTTTCACGTACTGCATGCTGAGGTAAACGACGTCGTCTTCCTGTCCGACGTCATAGATCGTGATGATGTTGGGGTGATCCAGGCCTCCGGCCGCCTTGGCCTCCTGCTTGAGCCGCTCGATCAGTTCTTCGCGGTCGGGAGCATTGCGATCGATGGAGATGGTTTTCAGTGCGACGGTGCGTCCAATGCGTTCGTCATAGGCCTTGTAGACGGCTCCCATCGCACCACGTCCCAATTCTTCCTGGATCTGGTAGCGGCCGACGGTTTTGAGGCCTGCGCGGCTTGCCTTCCGGAGGTGTCCATAGGTCGACTCATCAGTCCACAGCATCTCGTAGATGCCTTCGGGGCCGAAGGTCTCTCCTGCTTTCCGCAGCGGCGTGGAATTGAAGCGGAAGCCGGAGGCATTCTTCATCACCTCGTAGATGCATTCGGCGATCAGAATCTGCGCCGACGTCACATTCGCCAGCATATCCTCGGGAAGAGCCCCGTCAGGTCCGGATGGTTTGTCTCCATTTGTGGGGTAGATCAAGATGGAAGGAACCACCTGCTGCGGTTCAGTTTTTCGCTGAAAAGTCAGAAACCGTTGCTGTAACGTTTTCGCCGTGGATAGGGCGTGCGGTGAATTGTCGAAGCGGGCCGACCAGAGTTCCGGCAGCCGTTGTGCAATTTTTCCTTTTCCCTCGGCGACAATTTCCTGGATCAGTTCAGCAATCTCCGCATCCTGCTCGACAACCAATCCGCTTGGCGGCAGGGTTGGACCGCCATAACTCCACAAACGCAGAAACAGCGAGATGCCTCCTTCGAGAGATTCATCCTCGATAGACCGTTCCTGCGGTTCTGCTGAGATCTGTGGCGGTGTCGGGAGTTCCATGAATTTCTCTTACGACCCTCGCAAACACGCTAAAATAGGCATGTTTGCGAGCCTGGGGCCAGCTTCAGAATAGCGGGACTGGCCGTTTTTTCCAGTTACTTTGGTCTTTGGCCACGGAATTTCCAGCGCATGGCAGCAACTTTCGAGCGCTGACGACTGATTCTCGCAAAAATGTTTCCAGAAAAGCGTGGGTTCTCGTGAAGGAGGAAAGATGTCAGCGTCGGATTATGAGACTAGTGGGTCGCGCAGAAAGCGTTAGTGGTGGAAACGCGGTTGCTTTTCTCAGCGTTCTCTGCGGACCTTCTCGGCGACCTCCGCGATCTAAGCCTTGTTTTCCCCAGTCTGGCCAAAATCCCAAAACGCAGAGGCCGCCGAGAACAACCGCCGAGTTCGCGGAGAAAAGGTATCTGGCGACACGCTTCACCTTCTGCCAACAACCAACCGCTCGAACCTACCAACGAAATTTATGCCACAGGCCACTTGTCTAGTGACCGAAGTAAGATCGACATCTGTGGGCGCAGGGAACTACGCTAGACAAACAGCGCGCACGCACTCTCCAGTCGTGCCGGCGCGAAAGGATTTCTCGAGGCATGGCTTCCAAACCGCAACAAGACCCCGAACTTTCCTCTCGTCTGAAAAAGACCAACGACGAGCTCAAGCAACTGCAGGATTCCGTGAAGACGGGCATGATCAACGTGAAGGTCCTTATGGATTTCCGTGTTGCGTCCGAGCGCGCCCGCCAGGCCAGCGTTGCCGTGCAGCGATGGCTCGACAGTCAGGGTAAAGGGAACGATCCCTACCAACTCATGAATGAAGTCATGCGCCAGAGGGTCGAGATGACCACGCAACTTGTCAAAGATGTTGCGCGCGATCTAGAAAGTCTTGACCTCGACTTCGACACGCCCGGCCTTCCCGCATTGAACCAGGCAGTCCAAACGCTGGCCGAGCGACTGACCAAGCTCTTCCCACAGAAGTCATAGAGAATGCCGGAGGAGGCGTGATTTGCGTTTACGGACTGCGGCAATCTTATCGGTCGTACTCATTGGCGGAATGTTTGCGTTGCGTTCCGCTGGTTATCACCTTGCTCTCTCCTATGTCGAACAGGGCGTGAAGGAGATTCCGCCGTCCGCTAGAATGTTTTTCGTCATCACGGCATTCTTTTACAGCTTTTGGTGGATGCTGGCGCCTGCGATCGTCGGCGTGCTGTTCACGGTAGCGCTCCTCACACGCCAGTCACGCCAACGCCTCTGACACGATTTAACTTTCTGCGCACAACGGATTGCTCACTGCCCGCTTTTGCCTCAGAGGCGTAATATTTCACGCATGCCATATTCCAACTTCTCCCGGCGGTCATTTCTCGCCATGTCGGCGGCGTTACCGTGGACCTTTCGTGGACTAGCCTCAGGCCTGGCCTCGTCAAAATCCATCCCCGTGGGCTTGGAGCTCTATTCCGTGCGCGACGCGCTGCAGAAGGATGCCCAAGGCACGGTCCGCGCCGTGGCTCAAATGGGATATCAGGTCGTCGAGTTCTACGGCCCATATTTCGAGTGGTCTGAGGCGCAGGCAAAAGACATGCGCAAGCGGATGGACGACCTTGGCATCCGCTGTCTTTCCACGCACAATGATGAAGCCAATTTCAGTGACGCCAAGATCGAGCACACCAAGGCCCTGAACCTGATTCTAGGCACGAAATACGTTGTGCAGGCTTGGAGCGATCCCAAGCCCACTCTCGAAGGATGGAAGGGACTCGCCGAGAAACTGAATGACGCCTCCGCCAAACTGGCGGCGGGTGGACTCAAAGTCGGGTATCACAATCACGACGCCGAGTGGAAACCGGTGGAAGGGAAGCGCCCCATCGAGATTCTGGCTGCGAATACCAAACCGGACGTGATGTTGCAACTCGATGTGGGGACCTGCCTCGAAGCAGGCGCCGATCCCGTCGCATGGATCCGAGCCAACCCGGGACGCATTCGCTCCATCCATTGTAAAGACTGGTCTCCCGACCCCAGCATCGGGTACAAGACGTTGTTTGGGGAAGGGAAAGCGGATTGGAAAGGGATCTTTCAGGCGGCCGAGAGTGTGGGAGGAATCGAATACTACCTCATTGAGCAGGAAGGAAGCCGGTATGGGGAATTAGAAACCGCGCGCCGCTGCCTCGAAGCCTTCCGCAGGACGCACGAAGGAAGTTAACATAGACCTATGCGCAGTTTCCTGATGGTGTTGCTTCTCGGTGTGGGTTTTGCCGTCGCGCAGAACTCGTCTCCGTCTGTCCCCGCGAAATCGCAGAAGACCAACTCCACCCCGTCCGCGCCGGACAAGTCGTCGGCGCACAATCCGAACCTTGCGCCTCCGCGTTCCGACAGCGTCGACGCCGCCTCTCTCGGGGACGATCGCGGCGACAGTTCCAGCAAGGACACACAAATCGATTTGAGCCCGCCCCCGAACGACGCGAAGGACCATCCTAATAGTTCCGACATGCTCAGAGACGAAAGCGCATCCGGCGGCGGCGATACCACCGAGTTCCATCTTTGGGACCCGCATAAAGCGGCGAAAGACATTGAAGTAGGCGATTACTACTTCAAGCGCAAAAACTACATCGGCGCCGAGAGCCGTTACCGCGAGGCCCTTGTCTATAAGGAGAACGACGCGGTTGCCATCTATAAACTTGCAGTCTGCCTGGAGAAGATGAATCGTTCCGACGAGGCCATTTCCGAATACGAAGGCTACCTGAAGATTCTTCCGTACGGCCCCGAAGCCGGGGAAGCAAAGAAGGCCATCGAGCGCCTTAAGAGTCCGGCCGCCAGTGTGAAATCAAACTAGCATGTGAGTCTCAGGATTAAGAGCTGAGTTGAGTTGAGTTGAGTGTCCGGACACCAGGCTCCTGCGCAACTCGCAGGTAGAATCCATGTCATCGCCCGCGCTTTCCGGCTCGACCTCTCTTGTCTTTTTGATCGCCGTTGCCTACCGAGCTGCGCTCCGCTTCACCCAGGACCAGATTCGCCGGCCACTTCGGACCAGAATGCGCGAAGGACTTCTGCCGGGTTGCCCCGCGAAGAATCGCCTGGATCGTGTCATTGCAGGCGTGGATCGCTTGTGTGCGCAGAGCCCCTTCGAACCCACCGCGGATGATCAGCATCGCCGTTCCGTGCATCAGAGACCAGATCGCCAGCATCAGGCGGTTGTGTTGCCGAGGCGTGCCCCCAAGTTGTTCCGCCAGTCGCTGGCGCATGAGGTTGAACGACGGCCACGGTTCAAATAGCGATGGAGGCCGGCCCACGCCATCGAACAAAACTTCATATTCGTGTGAGTTGTTCAGCGCGAAGTCCAGGTATGCATGGACTGCCTCCGCCAGCGTGCGCGTCTGACTTAAGGCGGCAAAGAGTTCGCGCCGCGTTTTCAAGCGCAATGCGCGCAGAATGTCGGCCCGGTCGCGATAGCGCTCGTACACCGTGGGCGTGGTTGTCTCCGCAGCGCTCGCGATGGCCCGCATGGTTAACTTTTTTTCTCCGCCACGGGCCCACAGCCGCGACGCCGCTGTCAGAATTCGTTTCTCCAGGTCCGGATCGGGATGACGCGGCACGTTGCCTCCAGCAAAACTTTGGTAACTTATTACTTCCACAATGTATTAGTAACAATGTATACTTAATACCAATTACCGAATAAGCGATGTCGCAGCGTGGGTTCCGCTGGATTCCCGAACGGCAGTCCTCCCATAGGAATCCCGGAATCCACCTGCGTGCCCTCCCCAAAATTACGAAACAAAAAGGAGCTGTTGCAGAATGCAGTCCGGAAGTGGAAAAAAGATTGACGTTGCCCGCCTCAAAGCCGATGTAGCCGCCGTGGGAGTCGAAATCCTCAGCGCTCAATGTGCCGCCGATCGCGTTCGCCTCCGATATTCACCAGAAGACATTGTCGCCTTTGGCGAGCGCAGTACCTTGAAAAAGGCGATCACGTCCTCGCACGCACTCTACCGGTTCTTCACTTTGATTGAGGCCCAGCTCAAACACTCTGAAGACTCCGGCCGATAGACAATTTGCGGCCCTCCGCGCTGGATAAAGTTCTATTTCTCGACCCGGATGAATTCGCCCGTGGATGCGTCGACGGACACTGTCAGCTTTGAGCCTTCCCGGCCGGCGCCAAAGATGACGTGCCATATCAGTTGATTTGTGTTGTGGTTCCAGTCACATACATAGGTCACAGGCGTGTCCGGGGCTTTCTCTAGAACTTTGTCGCCGCCGTGTTTCATGGCGGTGGCCAACGCCTGGTCGGAATCGATCTTCAGGAACTGTATGTCCCACGTTTGCATGGACGCATTGGTGGGACTATAGCTGTCTTCATTTCCAGGATTGATCCCGCGCGCCGGCGCACCTTCTGCCGCGCTTCCGGACCAGGTGTAACCCTTGGCCGAGCGTTGCGTCGCCGAAGCGAAGCCGCCCCGCCACACAGCCCATTTGCCGTCACGCCCGTTACCATCGCTGGTCACCACCGATTCGATCCGGTATGGCCGGGCATCCGGATTCCAGCCGCGCGCCGCTATGTACAACTTTTGAAACCCCGAACGTGCCGTCAACAACTCCGGACCCTTGACCTCGGGCTTAGCTTCTTCCTTGGGCTTATTGGAGTCCGACGAGCAAGCCGCCAGCAATGCCAGCACAATCAGAATTGCGGCAATCCCCATGGAACGGATGCAGCTGGAATGGTTTTCGCTCTGCAGTCTCCGTGACAGGTCGCTCTCATTGGCTGCGCACTGCGTGTGGGCAAGGCTCCCCGTTTTCATGGCATCCTTCCTGACATGACCCTATTTGGATTTCTCTGTGCGGCAACATTCTAACTGAAAGGCCGTACGCGGGGAGTAACACTCATGGCCCCTGCCGGGGGCACTGATTGGATTGGAATCTGGACGTGGTCTTTGGAGTGACGATGTTACTGCTATGGCAGGAATTGTTCACGAAGAAATTGCGAGATGGAGGCGGGGCAGAAGAATCGAATCCCACCCTTGCCGAAGATGCAAGGGTGGGGGCGCTCCGCGTAAGACAGGAGTCCTGCAGGTGGGATCCCACTGGCGCTTCAGGCCGCAGTTCGCAAGTGGGTAAGGACGGGTATTTTAGTGCAGGTGGTCGATCCTTCGAACTTGAAACAATATTGTTGAATGTGGAACTCGCGCGCTTCGCCATCATCGACTTGCTGGGGCTTAGGTTTGGTGGAGGAAACCTCGTGCTTGGCACGTTCTGTCACGGTGACTCCGAGTTCTCCGAACTGCGCCTTCAGTTGTTCGAAGCCGAAAAACGGACGTCCCGTTCCGTTGACATAGTGAGCCGTGGCAGCCACGGCTTGAGCCGCCATGACTTCGGGCCTCGGGTCGCCTCCGTGGAGGGCTAACCAGAGAGCGATAATCCAGGCAGCATCGAGTTCGTGAGCGGGATCAGTTGGCCGGACCGACATGAGGAATACCCCTTAATATCGAGATAGTGCGGGAGAGGGCGAAAACGTTTCTCGAATTCTGCAAAATCGGGGGGGAGCGCGGACTGCTCCCTGGCGGCTGTCTGAGCGAGGAGAGATATTGGAGAAGAAAGATGCGGGGTATTGGGTGAAGCGGCTGCGGCTGGAGCCGCATCCGGAAGGCGGATATTTCCGGCAGACCTATCGGTCGGAGATTACGATCGCGCGTGAGGCGCTGCCCGCAGGTTTTGGCGGGGCGCGAGCAGTTTCGACGGCGATTTACTTTCTGCTCGAGGGGAAGAACTTTTCGGCGTTTCACCGGCTGCGGTCGGATGAGGTGTGGCACTTCTATGAGGGGTCGCCACTTCTGGTGCATGTGATCGATCTCAGTGGGAAGCACTCGACGATTTTTCTGGGAAGAGCGCCGGATGTGGGGCAGACACATCAGGCAGTGCTGAGCGCGGGGTGCTGGTTTGCCTCCCATGTTTGGGATTGGAAGTCGTACGCGCTGGTGGGATGCACCGTAGCGCCGGGATTCAATTTTGAAGATTTCGAGATGGGAAAGCGGGAGGACTTGGTGGCGGAGTTTCCGCAGCATCGGGAGATTATTCGGCGGTTGACGCGGGAGTAGCGGTTGTGAGGCTTTCGAGGCGGTGCACTCTACCGAAGAGGAAAGTGTGTTGGACGCATCAAGCTAACGCTGTTCGCGACAGCTAGTCAAGACCTTTTCATAGAATTGCTTTCAGACCACTGGTGCCTTTGTCGGCCCCTCTTATGGTTTCGAGTTGCGTCGGCTCTAGTCTCTTCTTGTCGGGAGCGACCATTGCCACGTTGCTGTTGAGCACTTGTATCAAGTGGTGCATGAGTGCTCGAAGGTCATCCTCGCCCTTGTCCAGGACCTTGCGCACTTCCGCGCTGGCCTTCATAGCTTTGTCATACTCATCCCGAGCCTTGGTAAGAAGGGGAACGTGTTCAATGAAAGCGGTGGCGTTCCGGGTAAACTCGGTTACGGCTTCCGTGTATGCCGCCATGCTTACTGGCGTCGATGGTAGGGCTTCGGCAAAAACCCTCTGCGGACCGACTTGCTCCGAAAGGTTATCGAGGTAAATCCCCTCGCCCTCCATTTTTGAGGGCGACTCCGACATCTGCTTCGAGTCAAACTCACGGGGCATGCTTGCCGCATCGACCTGGTTCTTCCACATTTGCTTAACTCCTTTGCGTCTCCACTCGTTCGCTGTAGCGAGTGAATTATGAATGCACTGAACAACAACAGTCAAACTGAATCGAGTGTGACTTCGGTCCGGGCCGTGCGCTGGATTTGGGTTCACGGAGGTTTTGGCTGGAATGGCGTCCTCTTGCTTGTTGCCACGGTCGCAATTTTCGGATTTGTTGATTACCGACTGCTGCGATTCTATGAGCGAAGAAGAGCGCTGCGAGTTGAGCGCCACGTACCGTATTCGACAGAAAATCAAGATGGCGCTGATTGACCAGCAGTCAAAACGTGCAAAGGCCTGGTAACAACAATCATGGCAAGGGGATTCGAGCAACACGTTCTTACGAATGAAGGATTAGGTTAAGATTGCGACGGTCAGGGCAACACAAAATGAAGATAGCACCCTCTTTCGTTATCGGATCATGCTTGTTACTTGCAGTTGTTGCGATAGCTGATGACAAGCCAAAGGTCGTCGTCAGCGGTCAGCCCGTAGAGCAAGCGTTTGTTTAGGTGAGTGCCGACTGTCCGCCTGAAACCAGGCAAGAAGCCGCGGGAAAGAGCTTCCTGATTCCGTCGGACAGAGAATACAAACTGGAGGTTCGGGCTCCAGGATTCGAGTCATGGCACTACACAACCGACACCGGCTATGTTCGGCTCGAGCCCGAACAAGAGCTGAGGCTCGAAGTCCAACTGAAGCTTAATCCACAAGAACGGACCAAGTAGCGAAGCGAGCCCAATCGGTCGGTTGTTGCAAAATCCCCACAGCACTCGTTGAGGTTCTCGCGGGCGGGGGCGCTCGCGCCACATGGCACAGCGATTACTTTGCGGCGCTGGCCTTCTTGGGGAACATCTCTCCGATGCGGCGGATCTGGGCTCCGACTCCCTTGAACTTTTCTTCGATGTGCTCGTAGCCACGATCGATGTGATACACGCGGTCGATTATCGTCTCGCCATCGGCGACCATCGCCGCTAATACGAGCGAAGCCGACGCGCGGAGGTCGCTTGCCAGCACTGCTGCCGCGCTCAGCGGAGTCTTGCCGCGGACTACCGCGCGCCGACCTTCGATCTTGATGTTCGCGCCCATGCGCACCAGTTCCTGCGCGTGCATGAATCGATTCTCGAAGATATTCTCAGTGATGATCGACGTTCCCTCGGCCTGTGTGGCCAGCGCCATGTATTGCGCCTGGCAATCGGTGGGAAAGCCGGGATGCTCCTCTGTGCTCATGTCGGCTGCGGTAAACGGATTGTCGCCCATCACGCGCACCGCATCGGCAGAAGCCTTCGTCTTCACTCCGACTTCGTGCAGCTTGCTGAGCAGCGCATCCAGGTGTGATGGTTCGCACCCTGCTATGTTTAGATCTCCGCCGGTCATCGCGGCCGCAATGATGAAGGTTCCAGCTTCGATGCGGTCGGGGATAATCCGATGCTTCGCCCCCTTCAGCTTACTGACACCCTTGACCCGAATCGTAGCCGTGCCCGCCCCTTCGATCTTTGCTCCCATCTTGTTGAGCAGGTCGGCGAGGTCGGCAACTTCCGGTTCGCGTGCGCAATTCTGCAGGATAGTTTCTCCCTCGGCGAGAGTGGCCGCCATGAGCAGGTCTTCCGTACCGGTCACCGTAATCTTGTCGAAAACAATCTCGGTTCCCTTGAGGCGATCCGCTTGCGCTTCGATGTAGCCGTGCTCCTGGGTGATCTTGGCCCCTAGCTGCTCCAATCCCTTGATATGCAGGTCAATCGGACGTGCGCCGATCGCGCATCCTCCCGGAAGGGATACCCGCGCCCTTCCACACCGCGCCACCAGCGGGCCGAGAACGAGCGTTGACGCTCGCATCGTCTTTACCAGTTCGTACGACGCTTCAGGGGCGGCGAGATTCTCGCAATGAATGGTCGTGCGATGGTGCGCGCGTCCGTAGCCTAGTTCGACTTCGGCGCCCATCGCAGCCAGCAGGTTGCGAGTGGTCTGAATGTCACGCACCTGCGGAATATTCTCGAGAATGAGTGGCTGATCAGTCAGCAGTGCCGCGGCCATGCAGGGAAGAGCTGCATTCTTTGCGCCGCTTACGCGGACCGTACCCAGCAGCGGCTCTCCGCCGCGGATGACAAACTTATCCATGAATGCGTCCTTGAGTGGATTGTAGCGGAGGAGTCGAGTCGCGTTGTTGATTCGGAAAGCACGGGAGGGCTTGGTCCTCAGGATGTGTTAAGATCGCCCGCAGCGCAAAGGGCGCTGCCGGTCCGCGGAGAGGACAGAAGTCCACCTTGCATTCGACAATTCACCTTACGAACTGACTTTCTGCCCGGAAGAATGCGGACCTCGGGCGCACGGAAGGAAGTTCGTTATGCCCGTAAGACCTCTTCCCGAAAAGCCGAGCCTCCAACACCTCAAGTACCAAGCGAAGGACGTGTTGAAGGGGCACGCCGCGCGCGACCCTGCCGTAGCCCAGCGAATCCGCGAGTTTCACCCGCGCTGGGCCACTGCCTCGGATGCCGAGATATTCGCCGCACATTTGACCCTGAGCGATGCGCAACTCGCGATCGCGCGTGAGTGTGGATTTTCGAGCTGGACAAGACTGAAGCGACGGGTTGAGCAACCCAAGCCTGGCGATCAGCTCAATCTTCCGCATCACGAACGAATTGAAGACCACACCTTCCGTCGTGCAATTGAATTCCTCGATGCCGGCCATGTGGAAGGTTTGCGAACGCATCTCAAGCGGTACCCGAATCTCGCACGCCGGCACGTCGCGTTTGAAGGTGGAAACTACTTCCGCAATCCCACAATGCTGGAATTTGTGGCCGAGAATCCGGTGCGGCACGGCAAGTTGCCCAAGAACGTCGTAGAGATCACGAAAGTGATTCTCGAGGCGGGAGTCGAACCATCTTCACTCAATGAGACGCTGTTGCTGGTTGCGACTGGGCGGGTTCCTCGCGAATGCGGCGTGCAGATGGATCTGATCAACTTGCTTTGCGACCGTGGAGCAGATCCGGACAGCGCCGCCGAGACGGCTGCCGTCCTGTCGGAATTGCAAGCCGTCGATGCGCTTCTGGCGTGCGGAGCCCGAATCACTCTCCCCTTGGCCGCGGCACTCGGCCGTACAGAAGATACTCGCCGACTTATTCCAAACGCTGACCCGGAAAAGCGCCACTTGGCATTGGCCATCGCCTCGCAGTACGGACACCTGGAAATCGTGCGACTGTTGCTGGATGGCGGCGAAGATCCGAATCGGTTTAACCCTGTCGGCGGGCATTCCCACTCGACACCATTACACCAGGCAGCCGGAAATGGGCATCTCGATGTGGTGAAGGTTCTGATTGAACGCGGGGCAAAACTGGATGTGAAGGACATCCTGTTCGGCGGGACACCTGCAGGATGGGCAGCCTATGCGGGGAAGAAGGAAGTCGAGGCGTACCTGAGAGCGCGGGAGGAACCCCGATAGCAGTCACTCATTACTCGTCAGATTTCGCCATCGTAATGGCTTGGCGGACGTGGCCATGCGTCTTCTTCAAAGCAGCTGCCGCTTTCGAGCGCGAGACCCCTGCCGCCACCATCACGACCGCCACAGGCGTTCGGTTACCGCTATCTCGCAAGGCGCGCGCGGCGGTCTGATGATCGGTTGCCGTCGCCTGCTCGACGATTCGTATCGCGCGCTGTACCAACTTTTCGTTCTTCGTCCACACATTCACCATCAGCGTGCCGTACACGTAGCCCAGCCGCGTCATCGCGCCGGTGGAGATCATGTTCAGGACCATCTTGTGTGCGGTGCCCGCTTTCATGCGCGACGACCCCGCCAGGACCTCAGGCCCGACTTCCGTCACGATGGCAAATTCCGAGGCGCGTTCCAGAGGAGAATTACGATTGCAGGTGAGCGCGATCGTGCGTGCTCTGCGACCGCGGGCATATTCGACCGCGGCGATGGTGAAGGGTGTGCGCCCACTGGTCGCAATTCCAATGACCACGTCATGCCGACCGGGTTTCTTCTTCTTCATCTCCTGTACAGCCATCGCCTTGTCGTCTTCGCTAGCCTCGGTGGACGCCCCAAGCGCCCTGGCTCCCCCCGCCATGATGTACTGCACCGTCCGAGGGCTGGTGTTGAACGTCGGCGGAATCTCCGATGCGTCGAGCGCCCCCAGTCGTCCGCTGGTACCTGCCCCAACGTAGATCAGACGTCCGCCGTGCCGCAGTCCGTCGGCGACCACATCGATGGCGCGCGCGACCTGCGGAAGCGCACGGCGGACGGCCGCCGCGACGGTCGCGTCCTCGTCATTGATGAGCCGTACGATTTCGAGCGACGACATCTGGTCGAGATTCGCCGCGGTGCTGAGAATCTGTTCGGTGGGGAGCTGTCGGAGATCAGACTTCTGGGGCCGGGATGGGGTCAATGTCGCATGCCTTTCAAGAGTTCAACCGCTCCCGGAATCAGCGAGCTAATTAGTGTATCGCAGCCGCTCTCCCACGCTGAAGTGAGCGGGGATGTTGGTGGTGTCTCAGTTTGAAATATCCGCCTTGGGTGGAGAGCGGACCTCTGGTTATTGGTCACACCGACAATGCGACACGCAGATTGTGTCCAACCTCACCGTGCGACGTCGGCTTAAGCTAATCTGAAGAACCTGGGTTGGAGGTTTTGTAGCATGGCAAAGCTCGTGTATGGATTGAACCAGTCCCTGGACGGCTACGTCGACCACATGAAAGTCGGGCCACCCGATCCCGCGCTCTCTCGTCACTTCATCGAGCAGGCGCGCGGCCTGACGGGCGCGGTGTACGGTCGCCGCATGTACGAGATCATGCGTTATTGGGACGATGATCTTCCGGATTGGGACGCGGAGGACCGCGACTTCGCGGCGGTGTGGCGGAGCCAGCGGAAGTGGGTTGTGTCGCGCTCGTTGAAGTCGGTCGGACCCAACGCCACACTCATCGAGGATGACTTCGAGGCGGTGATCCGCAGGCTGAAGGCTCAGTTGAAAGGGGAGATCGACGTAGCCGGCCCAAACCTGGCAGGGAGCCTGACCAACCTTGGTCTGATTGATGAGTATCGACTCTACATCCATCCCATCGTGCTTGGTCATGGCCAGCCGTTCTTCGCCGGCCCCCGGCCGCGGCTCCGCCTCGTGGCCAGCGACCGCATTGGCGGGGACGTAATCAGGTTGACGTACGTTCCTGCTTAATCGCGCGACTCGCCCGACGGACTGCGCCGACTCGACAGGTCCCCTCAGGGTCGAAACCCGAATTTCAAACTGAGACATTACCCGGATGTTCCGAGGATTCGTGAGCGAAGGAATCTGTCGCTGTCTCCGCGAACTCGGCGGATCCTCTCAGCGATCTCCGCGGTTAAGAAAGGATCTGTACACTCTCCATGACCGCGTCATGGATCTTAGGCCGCACTTGCTTGATCGCCTGATTGGAGCAATCCGGCCAGGTGCGATTGCTCAGAAGCGTAATCGACAACTGCCGATCCGGATCAATCCAGAGCGACGTTCCCGTATACCCAAGATGGCCGTAGGAGTGAGGTCCGAAGTGTGTGCCCGATTGTGAAGGGACGGAGGGTTTGTCCCAACCGAGCGCGCGTGAGGTGCCGACTGGAATGCCTTCGCGCCGCGTGAACAATGCGATCGTCTCGGGCCGCAAGATGGGACTTCCACCCGAAAGCATGGTGTGGGCGAATCGCGCCAGATCTTCGGCGGTCGAGAACAAGCCCGCATGTCCGGCCACTCCTCCCAGGACGAACGCGTTTTCGTCCTGTACTTCACCCTGGATTATGCATTTGCGAAATTTGCTGCGTGGTTTCGCGGGGCTGGCGTCGCCCTCGCGCTCATCGGCAGTCGGCGGAATCTTGGCGCGAAGCTCTCGGGGCGGATTGAAGGTTGTATTCGACATTCCTAGTTGCCCGAAGATTTCGCGCCGGCAAAACGTGTCCAGGGGCTCTCCCGCGACACGCTCGAGCGCGACGCCCAGAATGATGAATCCGATGTCGCTGTATCCCGCGCGCGTTCCGGGATCGGCGGTCAGCGGGATCGAGAAAGCTGCTATCAGTAACTCGTCGCGGCTTCGCGCCTTCAGGAAAAGTTTTTCGTACGCCGGAAGCCCCGAAGAGTGCGCCAGAAACATGCGGAAGGTCACCTCGCCCCTTCGTGGGTCGTTACCTGTCAGGAATTCTGGAACAGCGCCCGACACGGGAGCGTCCAGTTCGAGCAGGCCGCGCTCGTAGAGCATCATCGCCATGGTCGTCGTCGCGACTGCCTTGCTGACCGACGCCAGATCGAATAGAGTGCCGACACTAAGGTCAAAATCCCCGCCCTGTCGCAAAGGACGCGACAAGGACGGGGGACCCTCGAGGTCCTCTTCGTAGACAAACTTGCCGAAGGATTTCAGGGCTACAAGTCTCCCCGCGTACGTCACTGCCAGCGACGCTGCGGGGAACGCATGCTCCGCGATGGCTTCGCGAAGAATGCAAAAGGCGGCCGAGAACTGCTGCTCCTGCTGGTCGAATGCCGAGACTAGAGTTGGGGTGCGGTTGGGAATGGGAGCGCTCGCTTGGATAATTCTGATCCTCGCGGGTTATAGCAGAGTTGCTGGAGCACCGTAAAGCGGTCTCACCGCCGGCCGAAGATGGAGGCATCCGCGCGATTACCTGCGTTTGTTGAGGCTTGCTGCCGGGTTGTGTAAAGTCAAACCATCGCTTCCTTCAGGTTCAACTCGATGCCCCAAGCTTTTTTCGTCCTCATGCGTGAACGGTGCAACTTCTCTCTCTACATCCTCATTCTGTGCGCGTCATTGTCCTGCGTGCTGTGTGGCCTCGCTCTTCAAGCGGAAGAGAGTCATCCCGCTGGGCTTCTCGCGCCGGACCAGACTCGGTCCACATCCTCCTCAGCGGCGGCTTCCAATCCTGTGAAATTGAGCGCGGTCGATGCGGTTATCCAGCAGGCGATTGCCGATAACAATATTCCCGGCGCCGTGCTGGTGGTGGGCCACGACGGCAAAGTAATTTACCGCAAGGCCTATGGCCATCGCTCGCTCGAACCGAAGCGAGAACTGATGACGCTTGACACCATCTTCGACCTGGCCTCGCTCACCAAGGTTATCGCCACCACTACGGCGGTCATGCAGTTGATGGAGCAAGGCAAGGTGCGGATGAACGATCCGGTTGGGAAATATATTCCCGAGTTTGCGCAGAACGGGAAAGACGACATCACCATTCGGCAACTGCTGACGCACTATTCGGGGCTTGCGCCTGATCTGGATCTGGATACCCCGTGGGAAGGGAAGCAGACGGCATATCAGCTTGCCAGTGTCATGCCTCCGGAAACGACTCCTGGGTCGGGATTTGTCTACAGCGACATCAACTTCATCATGCTGGGTGCGCTTGTCGAGAAGGTTTCGGGAGAAACGCTCGACGCCTACACGGCGCAGCACATCTTTGCCCCGCTCAAGATGACGCATACGCGGTATGTGCCTCCGGCAGCGTGGCGGGCGAAGATTGCGCCCACACAGTATGACGAGAAAGAAAAAATGCTGCACGGCGTGGTACACGACCCCACGGCGCGGCGCATGGGTGGCGTGGCCGGGCATGCAGGTCTCTTTTCGACCGGAGACGATCTGGCGAAATTCGCGCAAGCCCTGCTGGATGGCGGGGATGGAATCCTGTCGCGAGAAGCGGTTGCGAAGATGACTTCTCCCGAACAGCCACCGTCGGCGCCCGTTCTGCGCGGATTCGGCTGGGACATCGATTCTCCGTTCTCGTCGAACCGCGGTGATCTTTTCCCGGTGGGCTCGTTCGGACACACCGGGTTCACGGGTACATCGATCTGGATCGATCCGACGACGCATGCTTATGTCATTTTGCTTACCAATTCCGTGCATCCGCGTGGGAAAGGAAACGCGATCGGGCTGCGTTCGAAGGTCGCGAGTGAAGTCGCGGCGGCGCTGCCACTGACTGCGGACGAAAAAGAAGAGCTGCGATGGAAGAGCATTACGGGCTATAACGAAGCCTTCAGCGCGGCACGTCGCATGAGTTCGCGCAACGGCACCGTGAAGACGGGAATCGATGTACTCGAGGAACATGGCTTCAATGTGTTGAAGCCAGTTGGGGCCGCACCCGAGGCTAAGCGGCACATCGGGTTGGTAACGAATCAGACTGGGGTCGACGCGTCGGGGAAGCGCACCATCGATGTACTCGCGGCGGCACCGGGAGTTTCGCTTGACGCCATCTTCAGTCCCGAGCATGGCGTCACTGGCACGCTCGACACCACGGATATCAACAACTCGAAAGATGCGGCGACAGGCGTGTCCGTCTACAGCGTGTATGGCGGGAGCGATGCGGCCCGGCGTCCGCCGCCGGAGGTCCTGCGCAGCCTGGATGCAATCGTCTTCGATATTCAGGATGCCGGCGTACGCTACTACACCTACGAAACGACGTTAGGATATTTCCTGGAATCCGCGGCCAAAGCGGGGATCGAGATCTTTGTGCTCGATCGGCCCAACCCGATCACCGGTTCGTTCGTGCAGGGTCCACCGGCCGACGCTGGACGTGAAAGCTTCACGAATTACTGGACCGTGCCCGTGCGTCACGGGATGACCATGGGCGAGCTGGCGAAAATGTTCAACACCGAGCGCGGCATCAACGCCAAGCTGACCGTCGTTCCGATGGATGGCTGGCAGCGCGGCGACTGGTTCGATTCCACCGGGCTCACGTGGGTGAACCCGTCGCCCAATTTGCGCAGCGTGACCGAGGCGGCGCTGTATCCGGGAGTGGGGCTGATTGAGGGCACAAACGTTTCTGTCGGTCGCGGGACAGATACTCCGTTTGAGTTGGTCGGAGCGCCTTGGATGAAGAGCAGGGAACTGGCCGCGTATCTGAACGCGCGTGGGATCGCGGGCGTGCGGTTTGTAGCGACTACGTTCACGCCCACAGCGAGCAACTACAACGGACAGGCGTGCCAGGGGGTGAATATCATCATTACGGACCGGAACGGCTTCGACGCACCAGAGCTGGGGATTGAACTGGCCGCGGCTCTGCACAAGCTTTATGCAGCCGACTTCAAGATCGATAAGATGCAGGGATTGCTGGTGAATCAGAGTGCGTACGACGCGCTGATGGCCGGCCAGGATCCGCGGCGCATTTCGCAGGAATGGATGGATGAGCTCCAGAAGTTCGCGAGGGTGCGGGAGAAGTATTTGATTTATAAGTGAGGCGCCATAATTGCCGGTGGTGGCAATAGTCTTCGTATAGTTTGCGCGACTGTACTTGTGATTTGGGCGCCGCATGCTCACGGACAAGAGAAGCGGCTGCCTACACTTGGTTCGCGCGCGCCATCTTGGGTGCTAAGCGCAAGAGCGCATTCCGAAACGTGTCTTACAGACGTTAATCACCGCGATCCCTGTGCCACGGTCACCATCAAAGAGGATGCTGTTCAAGATCGCTTGGGATCGGGAGACTTCTGCGGTGACCTTTCTACTCACTGAAGATCCTCACCTTGTCACGGATAGCGAACTGGGAGTAGGTGGGGGATGCAGGCTTCTCGATGGGGCCGATCAGCCTTATCCGCTGACTCCATATTTGGGCTGGCTTTTCACGCCAATGTGGGCGGACTCGGTGGAGGATTTATCCGGTGATGCGGTTTGGTATGCCGCACTGCGCAAGGAGTCTACCCTATTACCCTACGGCAGGATCGTTGGGTTCGTGCAGAGTCGCTATCTGAAGCTGAAGGAATAGTTTCCAAAACCTCGCGGGCGGAAGCACCCGCGCCACACGCTCAGGCCATTATCGGGGTTAACAATTCTCCGTCTTCTTCAAGGGACTAGGCTACTCTTGACGGGCGTGTTCGAGACGTGACAGTTTCTGCTTGGAATCCTTCGGAGGTGCAATCGTGGGTCTCATTGTACCGCAGCTCTTTCTTCTGCTCTCTGTTGGCATCGCATACTCCCAGGCCCCTTCCGCGAAAGACGTCGACATCATCGCTCCTGACGGCACCAAGCTTCGGGCTACCTTTTTCGCCGCCAAGCCCGGACCCGGCGTGTTGCTGCTGCACATGTGCAACACGGCGCGGAAGTCGTGGGAGCCCGTCGCGAAGGAACTCGCGGAGAAAGGCATCAACGCGCTCACCATCGACAATCGGGGCTTCGGGGAGAGCGGCGGGCCTCGCTTCGAGGGCGCATCCCCGGAAGTGTTGAAGCAGTTGAACAAGAAGTGGCCGGGAGATTTCGAGGCGGCCTATGACTACCTGGTTGCTCAGCCCAGGGTTGATAAGGCGCGAATCGCGGTCGGGGGCGGCAGTTGCGGCGTGACTAATGCCCTCGCATTGGCCGAGCAGCATGCGGACGTCAAAGCCTTAGTCTTGCTGGCCGGAAGTACCGACCTTGTGGGCATCGACTACATCGCCCACAAGCCGGAGATGCCGATCTTTACAGCCGCTGCTGCAGACGATGAGTACAACCCCGCGACCCTGCAATTGATGCAGTGGTTCAGCGAGATCTCGGGCAATCCGCGTACGAAGTTTTCAGGGTTCAAGGATGGCCGACATGGCACGGAGATTTTCGGACCGCATCCGGAGCTGGTCGATCAGATCGCGGCATTCCTGGTCGACACGCTGGTTACATCTCCAGTGGACTTAAAGGCAGCGATCACCCCGCGCAAGACGCCTGCGTCCGAGTTCTGGACGCTTGTGAACCAGCCCAAAGGCGCAACGAAAGCGGCGGCGGTTTTTCATGAGGCACGCCAGCGTGATCCGAAGGCCTTTGTTTTCCCTGAGTTTCCCATCAACTTGCTGGGTTACGCACGAATCCAGGCAGGAGCGAAAGACGAAGCCATCGAGCTATTCAAGCTGAATATCGAGGCGTATCCCGCATCGGCGAATGCGCAGGACAGCTTGAGCGACGGATACCTGGCCGCCGGAAAGAATGACCTCGCGCTGGCTGCCGAGCAGAAGTGTCTGGAGTTGCTTCCCACGGACACGAACGGGGTCCAATTCAAGACTCAGCTCGAACAGCTCGCGAAAGAAAAGATCGCCAAACTGAAGTCTGAGCAGAAATAATATGGGTTGTGATGCTGAGGCGCGTTCTTTGCGCCGAAGGACCTATGTACCCTGCCGGCAAGTTGCATAGGTCCTTCGGTCCGCAAACTGCGCGGACCTCAGGATGACAAGCGTAATCGATCCGGATCTATGCCTCTCCACAATCTTCCAATTTGGCAGGGTAACTGTTCTCCTAGGTGACCGTTCGTAATTTGAAATGGCACGCCGCCGGATACAGAATCTATTTGCCCACCACTTCGTAGTTCAGCCATTGTCCGCTTCCTGGCCGGGGAGTGACGTCGTTGAACGATCCACTCTGGCCTGATTGGGAATCTGGGGAATCATGTCTCGCGCGAAGGCCACCATTCTCTGCATTGACGACCACTGGAACGGTCTCATCGGCCGGAAGATGCTGCTCGAGCAGAACGGCTATGAGGTCCTGGAAGCCAGCGGCGGAGACGAAGGACTGAAGCTGTTTCTCTCGCGCAACGTGGATGCGGTGGTCGTCGACTACCAGATGCCCGGGATGAACGGGGACGTGGTGGCCGAGAAGATCAAGCGCATCAACTCGCATGTCCCGATCATGCTTTTATCGGCCTACGGACCGTTGCCCAAGAGCAAGCTGCGCGCAGTGGACTCGTTTTTGACCAAGTCGCAACCGCCGAAAATTCTTTTGTCCACGCTGCAAGGATTGCTGGGCGATCAACATAAACCCTTTTTCTCCCGTTGGCTTGATCAATGGAAGAACCGGAATCAGGTGAGCTCGTGAAATTCTTGAAGTTGCTCCTTCGTCAGGGTTGTACGCACCGTTTCTCCTGGCCGCGCATTGACGACAGCGGACGTCACTATCAGATATGCCTGGGTTGTGGAACGGCCTACGAGTACGACTGGAAAATGATGCACCGGACGAACCGCCTGCTCGTGGCAGCCGTCCAACCCGACTTGCACGGCAGTATCTCGCACTAGCCCAAGCAATGGGCTTGGGCAAGCAGTCGCGCTGCGCCAACGGAATTGCTGAAAGATGTCATGACTCATTTCTATCAACGCCGCCCTTCAAGACGGGCCCCGCGCGTGAGTCTTCGTGGGACCATCTCAGCCGTGATTCGGCTGGAGAACGGTCGACAGTTGCCCGCCAAGCTGAGGCAACTCTCCATCACCGGGGGATTGTTAGACCTTGGGGTCTACCTCGAAGAGCGCGCCTGGGTGGATTTGACCATTTACCTGAGTACCGGGGCGGTGCGGGCCACGGCAGAAATGATGTTTCCTATGCGTGGTGGCGTGGGATATCTGCAGCCGTTTCGGTTCACCAACCTGGGCGAGGAAGAACTCCACGCACTCGACCGGGAAGTGACGGGATTGCTGAAACAATCGGTGACGTCAAAAACAGGCGAGTCGGGCACCTCGGGACCCCGCTACTACCTGGAGGCGTGGTAACCACTTTCTCTCAGGCGTGCCTCTGGTTGGTTTGACTAGAACCTTCGCGGGCGGAAGCGCCCGCGCCACACGGGCGGGATAACTCCGGGCTTGTAATCGTGCATCCTAGCGGCTAAAGCCGTAGTAAGCTTGTGGGATACGATCGACGTCCTGGAGGTGCGGGATGCGCACAATTTTGACGCTGCTGCTGGTTTCAGGAATGGCGTTTGGGCAGTCCACGGAACAAACAAGGGCGAAGCTCCCTCCCCAAAACACAAAGGCACCTCAAAGCGACAAAGGCGCCGACGTGACTTCGGCCCCAGCTGCCGCCAGTCTCGAAGAAGCACCCGATCCACACGTCGCCGTCATCCCGTCTGGGACCAAAGTCCCGCTGCTGCTGGCGCAGGCCATCTCTACCAAGAACGCCCGCGAAGGCGATCCCGTGTACGCCCAGACCGCGTTTCCGTTCGTGTTGAATGATCACATCCTGATTCCCGCCGGAACCTACATCCAGGGCAAGATCATGCACACCGAGCAGGCCGGCCGCTCCAAGAAGCGTGCTGAGTTGCTGATTCATTTCACGTCGATGATCTATCCGAGCGGCTACACGGTGATGTTGCCGGGATCGATCAATAACACGCCCGGAGCTGATGACAAAGGCGTGAAGGACTCGGAAGGGACAATTCAGCAGGACAAGGACACCAGCAAGCGGGTCGAAGATGCGGCCAAAGGCGCGGCGGTCGGTGGAACGGTGGGCAGCATTGGCGGTCTTGCCGCTGGCGGTCTCAACGGCGCCCGGTACGGAGGCCTTGCCGGCATCGCCGGCGGCGTAGCGTGGGCGCTGCTGAAGCATGGCCCGGAAGTGAAGCTTCCAGTTGGCACCTCCATTGAGATGGAGATCCAACGTGACGTGAAAGTCGACGCCAGCCGGATTCAGATGGCGAAAGCGCAGTAATCGGCTTTGAGGGTCATGAAGGCTCTTGTCATCCTGAGGCGCGCTGTTTGCGCCGAAGGACCTATGTAGTCCGCCGACTAGTTGCATAGATCCTTCGGCCCGCAAACTACGCGGCCCTCAGGATGACAATTGTTTTTGAAGAGCTGAAACAGGAAGAACTGTCCCGCATCAAGCCAAGCAACTTTCCCTTTTGCAATTTGCTCTCCGGGCCTGCGCGGCTGCTATACAATCCGCGGTAGGGCCGTAGGAGGCCGATCGTGGAGGCGTTTGTGGAAGCATTCGGTTTTGGCTTTGGAACGATCATCGCCGTCATCGTTGTCATTTACCTACTCAGCTCCATCAAGATTCTTGCGGAATACGAACGCGGCGTGATTTTCCGGCTTGGCCGGTTGTTGCCGGCGGCCAAAGGCCCGGGAGTCATTCTGGTCTTCTCGCCGATCGATCGCATGGTGCGGGTTTCACTCAGGCAAGAGGCGCTGGAAGTGCCTCCGCAAGACATCATCACCCGCGATAACGTTACGCTGAAAGTGAATGCCGTGATCTTTCTGCGCGTGATCGAGCCGCGCAAGGCGGTCGTGGAAGTTTCGAACTACGTCTATCAGACCTCGCAGTTCGCACAAACCACGTTACGGTCGGTCCTGGGCGAACAGGAACTGGACGAACTACTGGCCCATCGTGACAAAATCAATCTGCGGCTGCAGAGCATTCTCGATACGCATACGTCGCCGTGGGGCGTGAAAGTGACCAACGTGGAGGTCAAGCAGGTCGATATGCCGGAGTCGATGCTGCGCGCCATGGCGAAACAAGCCGAGGCCGAGCGCGAGAAGCGGTCGAAGATCATTCACGCCGAAGGCGAGTTCTCGGCGGCGCAGCGGCTGGTTGATGCTGCGCACTTGCTTTCGAGCGAACCGGTCAGCGTGCAGTTGCGGTATCTGCAGACGTTGACAGAGATCGGTGTCGAGAAGAATACAACTGTCGTTTTCCCGGTGCCGGTGGACTTCTTCTCGGGAATTCAGAAGTTGCTGGGGAAGACGGACGGTGACAAGCCGGCTCCGGCAAAGACAGCGTAATTGCTGTTTCAGAGTTGAGTTGAGGGCTGCAGCGCTCCGCGCGAGCGGGACCCCTCGGCTTCAGGACTGGCGGGCGAAAGGCGCCCGCTGCCACACGAGCATTGCGGGGGAGTGGAACTATGGCTTCGTCGGAAGATACTGAGATAACGCTGGGGACAGGAAAGCTGCTAGTGCTGTTTTTCGGCCTGGTCGGCGTATGTGCGCTGTTCTTCGCGCTGGGCTATTCGCTCGGACGAAAATCGGAGCCTTCGGTCACGACCGCCAGCGCGGCGCTCACTCCGCAAACTTCGTCGAACACGACCAAGGCGAATGGCGGATCGACAGGTAACTCTGCCCCTTCGATGACCTTCTACAAAGCGGTCGAGCAGAAAGATGCGAACCCCGAACTCACGCCACCCGCGGATGCCAAGGCCGACACGACCGCTGCAGCCAATTCCACGACGACTACTACAGCCGCAACTCCTGCGGCGAATCCCAATGATTCCACGACGGCGCTTCCGATTTCTGGATACTTTGTGCAGGTGGCCGCCGTCAGCAAGCAGGAGGACGCTGAAGCGCTGGTGGATGCACTCAGGAAGAAGGAGTATCCGGCGTTTGTTGCGGCGCAAGCCGCCACCGACAAGCTGTTTCGCGTGCAACTGGGCCCGTATGGAGAAGCCAAGGAAGCGGAAGCCATGCGCACTCGGCTCATCGGAGATGGGTACAGCCCGATTCTCAAGAAGTAGTGGTACATTGACATCCATCGATTTTAGCGATATCTGTAATCCCCATGCCCTCTGAGATTTCGCTGGACCGCACCCTGCACGCCATTGCCGACCCTACCCGCCGTCGTATTCTGCTGGTCTTGAAAGAAGGGGTAGAGAGCAAGACGCCGGCACCTAAACATGTTCATACGTCCTGTCTATGCGGCGGGGACATCGAAGAGCGCATCCACCTTTCGCAGCCGACCATATCGCATCACATGGCGATTCTGACGAAGGCTGGGCTGGTCGAGGCAACCAAGCATGGTCAGTGGCGGTGGTACCGGCGAAATGACAAAGCCATCCGGCAGGTAGTAAAGATGCTGCGCGGAAAGTTGTAGAAGCTCGAACCTGTCATCCTGAGCGAAGGGAGTGGGCTGCGAAGCAGCCAGGCCCGCAGTCGAAGGATCCCTACAGGCTTCATTCGCCCAGATGTCTTGGAATCTTCTCTTAATAAATTACGGAGCGCCTCGCACAAGTGATGTTGAGCACGTAGGGATCCTTCGACTCCGTATTCGTCCGCCTTCAGCGGACGAATACTGCGCTCAGGATGACAGTGGTTGCAAGGGCAACGTTACTTTCCTAACGCCCACTTCTCCAAATCTCCTGTCGAACGCAACAATCCCAGTTGCGCGCGCTGCAGTTCAAAGGTTACGTCCTGCAGCACGATGTAGCGCTCGCTCACCTGCGAGCGCGCATCGTCGAGATCGTGCAGGTTCGCCGTTCCCGCATCGATTTTCGTTTGGACGGCCGTCAGATTCTTCTGCGCAATTTCGGCCTCAAGTTCTGCGACATCATGCGCGGCCTGCAACTGTGCCACGGAGCGCTGCAGGCGCAGCGTTTCTTCCGATACCTGATTCTTCGCAGCCTCGGCTTGCTTCGTCGCTTTCAGCGCATCAGCGTCAGCGGTCTGGGCGCGAGCGCGCTGTTGCGAATTAAACAGCGGGAAGCGGATGCTTACGCCCACGGTCGCATTATTCTGCTGGAATGTATTGGTCACGCAGAGTACAGACACGCCGCCTACAGTGCAGGGTTTCGAAGGGATGTAGTAGTTCTCGAAGTTGTTAAATTTTGAGAGGAGGGCATACTGCGCGGCAAAATCCACGCTCGGCCATAACGCTTTGTGTTCTCCCTGGGCGCGCAAGTATTGCGCGCGGGCATGTTCCACGGCAGCTTGGACACCGGGGCTGGAGTCGGCCGCTGCCTTCGGCGCGTCGTCTGTTGTAGTTGGCGTGGGAGGAGCAGGAATCGAGTCAGGATCGGTCTGAATGCTCGCGGCTGGCAGTCCCGTGAGTTTGGAGAGATGCTCGCGCAATACGTCAGCCGCGCCTTGCGCTTCGGCAATGCGCAGCCGAACGCGCGCCGCGGAAAGCCGCGCCCTGGTTCCTTCCACTTCGCTGTCGACACCCTCTTTGACGCGCTCGGCGACGGCGGCTTCCATCTTGTTGGTCTCGGCCTGATTGTCCTGCAACTTCTCCAGACGCTGCTCCCACTTCGCCAACTCTGCGTAGCTGAGGGCCGCGTCCTGAATGATCTGATTGCGCTGATCCTTCGTCTTCAAAGATGCGACTGTCGTATCGACCCGGGCCGCCCTTAGAAATTCGCGCAGCGACGGGTTCAGCAGGGCCGACTGAGCATTGATGTTGAAAAGCGCGGGGGCCGATCCTTCCAGCGAGAGCGGGAAACCGTAAGAGTATCCCAGACCCGCACCGGTGGAGAGCTGCGGGATGTAGCTATCGCGCAGTTCGCGGTATCCGGCAGCTGCGCGTTGTTCATCGGCGGCGGCGATCCCTGCGCTCGTGGCGTGAGACAGGGCAAGCTCGACCACGCGTTTGAGGGGAACGGGTTCAGCCGGTAAAGATGCGGGTAAGAGAACGATTGCAACAGTACAGAACAGGGTCACACCGCGGCTCGCTGGTTTCATTGCGTCCCTTTCAGCAGGTCGTATGAACAAGTTGGATGCACTGGAAATTCTAAATGCCGGACGGAACAAGAACGCACTCTTTCGTGCCTCGAAGAAAACCCAACGTGCCACTGAACGACGGGAGTCAAAAGCCCCACCCTGTCACACAAAACGTGACAAGGATGGGGCACCCAGTCGTATCAGTGCTCGACGCGCTTCAGGCCTTCTTCAGCGCGGCGGTAGTTGTGGAAGAGCGCGAGGGCAGCGTGGTATTCCTGGGCGGCGGCGCGATGGTCGCCCTGCCGTTCGAGTAACTGACCCCAGTACTCGTGCGCCTTGAAGGCAGGGCCTTCTTCCACCGGACCAGCCGAGAAATAACGTCGCAGCAGGCGAATCCCCAGTGCCGGGTCGCGGCCGGTGCGCATCAGCAGGCTGGCTCCATCCATCAGAGCTTCGTGGTGATCCACTGGCGCGTTCTCGATTTCACGCAGGGCCTTCTCCATGTCATCGAGACGGTTGGCATGCCGGAAGAAGATGGCGAGCTCGAGCCAGGCGCGCGCACCGGAATGCGTGGCCGCAATCCCGTCGCGATACTCATGTTCGGCGTCCGCCATGTCTTTGTTCTTTTCCGCGATGCGGCCGAGAAGCCAATACGCCATGCCCGGCTTGAGCGGCATTAAAGCATTCGCCTGTTCGCGAGCTTTGTCTTTCCCGCCACCGACGATGCCCGGAGCTTCCACGTAAAACTCCCCGAGAACTGTACGCGCCTCCCAGTCGTTGGGTGCCAGTTCCACCGCGCGCTCAAACGAGGTGCGAACTTTTTTCGCCAATCCGGCGGCAGAAAGGAATCCGGCACGGTCAGCCTTCTCGCCATAGTTGCGACCGAGCCAGAGATAGTGGAGGCTGTTTTGCGGATCGAGATTGCGGGCGCGCTCGCAGTTGGCGATCCCGCGATCCCATTCTTCCATCATGAAATATGCGCGGCAGAGCAGGTTGTAGCCGGAGGCGTCGTTGGGAGCTTGCCGCACTTGCTGCTCCAAGACCTGAACCGCTTCATCCACGTGGCCGGAGGCAAGCAACTCCTGGGGCGATGCTCCGAGAGAAGCGCCCATCAACAGGAACAGGGAGGCTACAAGGGAAGAGATCCAGGATCCACACATAAATCAGGGCACAACCTTCGCAGACGCGCCATCGACGAGCGGTTTCATTTCGTCGGCTGGCAACGCAACCTGGTCACCTTCGGACAGGCCGGAAGTAATTTCAACGCGAGTCAGATTCTGCAGCGAGAACTGAATATTCTGATGCCTGATGCGATCGCCGACGATTTTGAAAACGTAAGGCTCGCTGTCGTCGATGTGCATGGCGTCGCGCTGCAGAGTGAGGACATTGTTGTGCTCGGCGACAACAATTGTCACGCCGAGATTGATGTTGGGCAGCAGGCGCAAATCCTGATTGTCGATCAGGCAGGTTGTCTCCCCTACGTTGCGGTTGCCGCGAGGCTTGACGGTGGACGGAACGTTGCTGACGGTCCCGGTCCATGTCCGGCCGGGGACGGCGTCCCAGGTGGCTTCGACACGCTGGCCGATCTGCAGGCGGCCGATGTCGGGTTCATCGACAAAAGCGCGCACCAGCACCTTCGAAAGATCGGCTTCCTGCAGGAGCAGGTCGCCAGTTTGCACGAACGTGCCTTGCTTCACGGGAAGGGAATAGACGGTGCCGTCGAAGGGAGCGCGCCTGCTAGATTTGCTGAGTGCATCGACGGCGTCTTCATAAGCTGCTTGAGCCTCGGCAGCCTGGGCCACCGTGCGGGCAATCTCGGGCGGGGAGTACCGGTCTTTTTGCTTTTGTTCGAGCAAGCTCACATCGGCTTGGGCGCTTTGCACGGTCTCCTCCGCCTGACGAACTTCGCCCGGAGATGCAGCGCCTTCCTGCTGGAGACGGCGGTAGGCTTCAAGATTGCGCTGCGCGACGTCACGCGCATTGCGGGCCTTGATCAGTTGCGTGCTCAGGGTGATTAACTCTTCCTGCGTGCCGCTATTTTTTGTGGCTGCGAGATTAGCCTGCGCGGCTTTGATTTGCGCCTGGGCGCGGGCGGCCTGGGAGCGGATATCGGAATCATCCAGCTCCAGCAGCAGTTGTCCCTTGCGGACATGATCGCCTTCCTTCACCAAAAGGCGTTTTACGGTGGTGGCGATGGGCGCGTGAGCCTCGAAGTTCTGGACAGGCTCGACCTTGCCATTGGTCGAAACCAGGCTGCGGATTGAGCCGCGTTTCACCGTAATCGCATGCACTTTGACCGGAGTCTGGTGGAAGTAGGAATAGAGGATGAGGAGAAGTAGAACGAGTGCGGACGCGATCCATATCCACCGCCGTGGGGACGGCGTTTCCGAGTTGTTATTCAACGCCAACCTGTTGTCTTTCAGGGTGCGGCAGGAACTTCTGTAAGCAGTAATTTACCATCCCACAGGCTGCGACAGTACAAACAAGCGCACCAGCCACGGCAGTTTATTTGATGCGGGGACAAGGTTCGCGGCTGCACTAAGACGCCGTTCGTAGCCCGTCGGTTGGCCTCATTGCCCTGCCAGCAGAGACGTAGCAAGCTACGTCTCTACGAATAGTGCCGCTACAATAGAGGGATGCCGAAATCGCCTCGTTATACGCCGGAGCACGCGGCTGCCGGCCTTGACGCCAAGTTTCCTGAGATTGAGACCTGGCCCAACCAGTTTCCAGGATACGAAATCGTCGTCGATGATCCGGAGTTCACGTCGGTGTGTCCGAAAACCGGGCTGCCGGATTTTGGAACGCTCAAGATTCATTACATGCCCGACAAACATTGCCTGGAGCTGAAATCGCTGAAGGAGTATCTGCAAAGCTACCGCAATCTGGGGATCTTCCAGGAAAACATCGTCAACCAGGTGCTGGCAGATGTGGTGAAGTGGGCGAGGCCGGTGTGGGCCGAGGTGCGGGGAGAATTTCGTCCGCGGGGAGGCATCTCGACGACGATTGTGGCGCGGTGGCCGCGACCGAAAAAGCAATAACCACAAAGGACACGAAGGAGCACGAAGGAAGTGGTCTCGAGATTTTCCTTCGTGTACCTTAGTGTCCTTCGTGGTTAAAGCTCTTGGTGCGGCTTGGGACTCAGCAAGGGCCTGGTCGTTTCCCGCTCGTGTTATATTCGCTCGACCGTGACCTCTCCGAAGACTTATCCGAAGCTCGCGCTCGCGCTGCTCACCGCGCTGAACCTGCTGAACTACATCGATCGCTCGGTGCTGTTCGCGGTGCAGGATCTTCTCAAGGCGGAATTCCATCGAAGCGATACAGCTTTTGGCGTCTTGACGAGCGTGTTCTTCGTTTTTTATATGTGCGCGGCGCCCTTCATGGGACCGCTGTCAGTTCGCTTCTCACGAAAATCGGTGATCGTTGTCGGAGCGCTGATCTGGAGCGCGGCCACTCTTCTGACGGCGGTCACCTACGATTTCACGGGATTGGTGATCCGCCACACACTGGTTGGAATTGGCGAAGCGAGTTTTGTCATCCTGTCCCCGACATTCGTTGCCGACATGTTTCCGGAGCGCCAGCGCGGCCGCGTGATGGGCGTGTTTTATCTCGCAATCCCTGTCGGAACGGCACTGGGATATATTCTCGGCGGTTTGATGGGACCGGCGTATGGATGGCGCGCGCCATTTTATGTAGGGGCGGCACCCGGATTTGTGCTGGCATTGTTGCTGCTCTTCATTCCTGAGCCTCCGCTGGGACAGTTTGATCCTCACGAAAAAACACCGGATCGCGATACGTTGAAGGGGCTGGCGAGAAATCCTGCATTTCTTACGGCGACGTTGGGCATGGCGATGATGACCTTCGCCCTGGGCGGGCTTCAAGTCTGGATGCCGACTTTCCTGCATCGTGCGCGAGGCTACACGCTCGGGCAGGCAGGAATATTTTTTGGCTTGAGCATCGGAGCGAATGGTCTGGTTGCATCCCTGGCCGGTGGATGGATATCCGACTTCCTGCTGCGACGGACGCGAGCGGCTCACTACCTGGTCTCGGCGGTCAGTCTCGGTCTCGGGATACCGGCGATGTGGGTGGCCCTGCACGCGTACGGCAATCGCATGATCGCGGGCATCCTGGTGGCAGAGTTCCTCCTGCTCTTGAACACGGGCCCGCTGAACGCCGCCATCATCAATTCGGTGGGGCCGCACATTCGAGCGATGGCTCTGGCCGTCAATATTTTCATCTTTCATCTGCTGGGAGATGTGCCTTCCGCGTCGTTGATTGGCTACGTATCCGATCATTATTCGTTGCAGCTTGCTTTCCTCGCTCCGGTCGTCGCCATTGGTCTCTCTTCTGCGATACTGTTTTATGGCATGAGGTTTGCGCCGCCGGTGACAGACAGCGTGCCCGTCGAAGTAGGGAAGACTTAAGCGGAATGGGTTATTTTTATTGGATTGCGGGAGCCATTCTCTCACTGGCGTGGTTTTCCCGCATCGTTGATGCTGCGCTGGGCATGCCTTCCGTGGCGGACGTTTCCCGTCCTGAGTGGGACCGCAATCCGGTGCTGCCTTCCGGCAACCCTCGCGTTTCCATCATCGTTCCGGCGCGCAATGAAGAAGAGACCATCGAGGAGGCGCTTTGCGCTTTGCTTGCGCTCGATTACGACAACTATGAGGTGATCGCTGTCAACGATCGCTCCACCGATCGGACGGGCGAGATTATGGAGCGGGTAAGTCAAAATGCCCACCCTGTCGCACAAAACGCGACAAGGATGGAGCACCCTCTGCGCGTCATTCATCACACCGCATTGCCTCCGGGATGGTTGGGGAAGACGCATGCCATGTGGACTGCTGCCAATCAGGCTTCTGGCGAATGGCTGCTCTTCACCGACGCGGATGTGATGTTCAAGCCGGACTCACTGCGGCGGGCGCTCTCTTACGCTGAAGCTGAGCCTGCCGATCACGTTGTGCTGTTCCCACGCATGATCATGAAGCGGCCTGGCGAATACATGATGATCGCGTTCTTCCAGACGATGTTCATGTTCGGGCATCGGCCGTGGAAAGTGGCCGACCCGAGTACGGACGATCACATGGGCGTAGGCGCCTTCAACCTGGTGCGGCGGCGCGTCTATGACTCCGTCGGAACATACGAGGCTCTGCGCATGGAAGTGCTGGACGACATGAAGTTGGGCAAGGTCGTCAAGAATGCGGGCTTCGCGCAGCGCAATGTCTTCGGCGGCGATCTGATCTCGATCCGATGGGGACACGGTGCGTTCGGGATCGTCAACAATCTGACCAAGAATTTCTTCGCCGTGCTCTCCTTTCAATCGTGGCGCACGCTGCTCTCCGCCTTTGGGCTGGCGTTCATCAATCTCGGGCCATTCCTCGGGATCTCTCTGGCTCACGGATGGGAGCGCTTTCCATTCGCGATCGCGCTCGGATCGCTCCTCCTGATCTACGTCGGGATGTCCTGGCGTTCGTCAGTGCCGCCGTACTACTTCCTGCTGCATCCTTTCAGCACGGCGTTGTTCATCTACACGCTGCTCCGGTCGATGTCCCTGACGCTGTGGAATGACGGAATCGTGTGGCGAGGGACGAAGTATCCTCTGGAGGAGTTGCGCAAGGGAATGGTGTGAGCGGGTGAGCGGGAAGAGCATGTCCTGGTGGTAAATTGGCCTCATGGCCGACACCACAAGTTCCGAGAGCTTTGAAGAGATCGTGGAGTGGGCTTACAGCACTCTGCCGCAGAAGATCAAGGACCTGCCAGACTTTCCCGGCATTCAAGTAATGGACGAGCCTCCTTCGCATGTGTTGGAAGACATATCGAAGAAAAGGAAATGGCGCCGTGGAACTGAATTATTGGGGATGTACAGCGGCACATTCAGGACCAAACGGTCGTTCGCCCAATTGCAGTATGCCCCGGACTTGATCTTCGTTTTTCGTGGTCCCATTCTGCGGTGTTCAAAGGGAGACTTGCGGACCGAAGTAAAACGCGTGGTCTGGCACGAGGTGGCACACTGGCTCGGCTATGAAACCGAGGAGCAAGTGAAGGCCCTGGGTTTATGAGTCACCGCACCTTCGATGTCTGACTATGCACTGAACGCAATGGGCTGGCACTCGCCCAGCAACCAGTCCGAAGTGGCTACCGCCCGTCATCGCCTTCCACATCATTGCCAAACGTCACTGTGGTGCTCGGCTTGGCCTTCGCCTTGGTGGGCTTTTTTGTTGGACGTGATCGACCTGCACTGAAGTGGCCGCGATTTTCCACATCGTAGTTCTTGGGTAACGGGGGAATCATGGCAACGCCGCCTTCGATCTGGCTGATGCGGCTGAGAATGATTTCGGGGCGGCGGTCGTAGGCCTTCAGGGCTCCGCGGATCTCGATGGTGCGTCCGGCAAGGCGGCGGACGTCGCCGACATCTTTCAGGTCGTTTGAGAAGACCACGACGGTGAAAGGACAGGCCATAGCATCTTCACAGAAATCCAGGAAATGGACGCCTTTGGTACCGACTTTGACGGCGAACACTTTTCCGGTGACACACCGGGTTTGGCCGATGGGCTGGCTTGGTGAATCGGGATGCAGTCGGCGGCGCGAGAGAGGGGACGGCGAAGAGGAAGGGCATGAGCGCGATGTGGGTCCTAATCCTGCGTAGAGCATGGGAGCGCGCCGCCGGGCAATGCCCGGCCGGACGGACGGAGGCGTCCGTCCCCACACGAGCAGGGACGACACTCGCATCGGTGACTGCTGCATTCCAGAGAAGCATATGGTCAATTCTAGGAATCAAGCGCTGAGGCAGTCTGTGATGCGGCAGGATTTATTTGGAGGATCGTTCCGGAATGGAACCAATGAGTCGGCCGCTAGCTGGACGCTGCGCCCTTTCAACCAACAACTTAACAATCAAGAATCACGATTCTGAAGTTCCCCATTTCTCGCTCTTACACCTCGCGAGAAATGGGGTCCCAACAGAGTTGAAGTTTTACTTGAACGATTTAACGGCCGAGGGTTCGTCGTCCTTCACGTCGAACACCGTGTAAAGCTTGGTGATCTGTAGCAGGTCGTTGACCTTCTTGGTGAGGTTCAGCAGCTTGAGCTCGCCGCCCTGGTTCTTAGTGGTGGTGAATGCGCTGACCAGTTCGCCGATGCCTGAGCTGTCGATGTAGTTCACGTCCTGCAGATTTAGAACAATCTTCTTGTTGCCCTTCGAAAGCAGGTCGCGGACCGTGTCGCGAAGAATTACGCTGCCTTCGCCCAGCGTGATGCGGCCGCTGCAATCCACAATAACGACTCCATCCACTTGCCGACTACCAACCTTCATTGTCACTGGGAAGCCTCCTTGCCGCCCGCGGTTGGCCCGTGGACGTGCTTGATAAGTTTGAGTTCGGTGCCCGTCGAGGACGGGCGAATTTCGACTACATCCATAAACGAGCGCATAAGAAAAATGCCGCGCCCGGAAGTCTTGAGCAGATTCTCCGGCGCCAGGGGATTGGGAATCTTGCTGAGGTCCATCCCTTTGCCCTGGTCGCGGATCGTAATGACTAATTCGCTGCCGGTGCGCTCGAAGGCGAGAATCACTTTTTTATCCGGGGCATAGGCGTTGCCGTGCAGTACGGCATTGACTGCGCCTTCACGCACCGCCATGGAAATCTGCATGACTTCATCGTCGCCAAAGCCAAGTTCGCTAGCAAAACGGGTAGCCTTCTCTTCAGCGTTATCAATCGTCTCCAACGAGGAGTCGAGCGTATAAGACACCCGTTGCTCGGTCATAGCCATGAACGAAGTGAAGTACGAGTATACGACCTGGAAGGGAGGAATGCCGCAATCCCATCTCCAGACGCTCGCCAGATGAGATTCCCGGCGAATGCGGTAGTTTGCCTGTCTGAAGAGGAATTGTCAACGATTCCGGTCACGATTCCGGTCAACAGGAACGAGGTTGTGCGCCAACGATGCGGGTCCGCAGCACGTCAAATTGCTGCAGAGCCCGGCAGTTATTGTGGGCTTATAATCAGGCCCCGTGGGGCTGACAGCGGCCAAACTCAGGGAGCGGCTCAGGCGAATCTTTCTGGGAACGGTTGTATTCGTACTGGGCACGGCCATCCTGACGTTCGGAGTCGACTTCGGCGTGTTTCGCCTGCGGGTCGCTGCCGAGCGTAATCCCTATGGCGCGGTCGTGGTGAGTCGTTCCTACGCCGTTCTGCAGAAGAATGGAAAGACGCAGTTCATCTTCGACCCTCCGACGCCTGAAATCTGCGTGAAGGCTCTATTTCCGCATTCGGGGATGCAGCCGTGCTGGTACCTGAGCCGGCACCCGGAGCAACGGACGAATATCTGAGTCCGAGGTGACTCGTCACTACAGCTAACTAGCGCTTAATAGCTTTTGTAATAGCTCTTGTCATTCCTAGCGGCGCAGCCGTGAGGAATCTGCTGTCCCGTGCGGCATTCCGACTGCCAGCGAGAGCAGATTCCTCGCTTCGCTCGGAGTGACAAGAGTTTGGCTGTCTGGGCTGACGTGCTCGGATATCAGCTAGAATGTTGCGGCACTTAAAACAGCGTTTTCTTGAGAGACCCATGGAGAACAGATTGGTCCGTGCATTGGTCTGCGGCTTGAGCTGTCTACTCACCTGCGCGGCTATGGCAGCGGCTCGTCCTGATCCGCGGCTCGACAAAGCATACCGCTTTCAACAGGGCGGATGGACCTACGTTCATCTGGAAGGATCGCCGTCAGACGTTGGTTATCAGCACGGATATTTGCTTGCCCCCGAAATCCAGGATGCCTTCGAGGCCATCAAACTGTTCGACACCCATCAGTCGCTGCGCGATTGGGAATTCTTTCGCACCACCGCCCGCCAGATGCTCTGGCCGCATATCGATGAGGAGTACCAGCAGGAATTGCAGGGGATTGCCGATGGCGTGAAGGCGCACGGCGTCGATCTGGATGTATGGGACATCGTGGCTCTCAACGCGTTTGAGGAAGTGCCAGACTACTATTTGCCGTGGCTCAACAAGCAGAACAAGTCGGCCAAGAATCCGAAGCTGGCCGCGCCGGGAAATTGCAGCGCGTTTATCGCGACGGGCGGCATGACGAAGGACCACCAGATCGTCATCGCCCACAATAATTGGACGAGCTATCTGGCAGGCGAGCGCTGGGTAGTCATCTTGGACATCCAGCCGGAACATGGAAACCGCATCCTGATGGATGGGTTTCCGGGAGTGATCGCCAGCGACGATGACTTCGGCGTGAACTCGGCCGGGATGATGATTACCGAGACGACCATCACTCAGTTCGAGGGATGGGATCCCAATGGGAAACCGGAATTCATGCGCGCCCGCAAGGCGCTGCAGTACGCCAACAGCATCGACGACTACGTGCGCATCATTGAGGAAGGGAACAATGGCGGCTACGCCAACGACTGGCTGATTGGCGATCGCAAGACGGGAGAGATCGCATACCTGGAGTTGGGGTTGAAGAATACGCCACTATGGCGCACGAAAGATGGGTACTTTGTTAGTTCGAACTTCGCGCGCGATCCGAAAGTCATTAAAGAAGAGACGACCTTCGATCCGCATGACGCCTCGTCATCTCCCAACGCCCGGCACACTCGCTGGGAAGAATTGATGAAAGAGGCCAAGGGAAAGATTGATGTGAACATGGCGGAGCAGTTTCTTTCCGATCACTTCGATAGTTTCGATACGGCATATACTGGTCCAAAACGAGCCAACGAGCGATCTCTTTGCGGGCACGTCGATACTTCTCCGCGAGGCGTGAAGGAATGGGAGTGGGGTGCATACAATCCCGGCGGCGCCGTGCAGGGCAAAGCCGCCGACAGTTCGATGGCGGCGAAGATGAGCTTCGTGGCGCGAGCCGGGCATCCCTGCGGCGCGGATTTCCTGGCCGAGCCCTTCCTCGAGCACCATCCGGAATATTCGTGGCAGAAGCCCTTATTGCGGGACATGAAGGCTGGTCCATGGACACTCTTTGCTTCAGGACAAAAGCACTAGCTTGGGTGCCGTAGCGCCGGCATCCTGCCGGCTGTGGTGGCGGCGTCTCGCCGCCACTGCGTGTAGCGACTAAATGCATCGAGCTCTTGCGCCGCTGTCCCATGGCAGGGGCGAGGCGGCCCGGCCACAGCCGTCAGGAACGCCGTCGCTACATTCCTGATTTCTGAATCCCTCCTATAGACAATTTTGATTGGACGAACCGGCGTACTGAACCTAGAGTCCTAAAAGTGCAGCCAAGCCGTACCCGAACCCGTCAACACGTGCACCGGATCGGCCCTCCGGAAACGGCGCTGACGTTATTTCGTCCCCCATTTCGTAATTATCAGTTCGACTCCGCCTACGACGAGATGTTCGCCTCGCCCGGTGTGCCGCGGGACCACTATCGAGCCCTTTTCCAGCGGCTGCTAGAGCTTCCTCCCGAAGAACTGCGCAAGAGCCAGCAGGCCGCCGACCTCTCGTTTCTGCATCAAGGCATTACGTTCACGGTCTACGGCAACGACGAGGGGACGGAACGGGTATTTCCCAATGACCTTTTGCCGAGGATCATCCCTTACCAGGAATGGCGCAAGATCGAGGCCGGCCTCACCCAGCGCATTGCGGCGCTGAATCTTTTCCTCGAAGATATCTACCATGCCGGCCGGATTCTGGCCGACGGCATCGTTCCGCGCGAACTGGTCTACAGTTGCCGCCACTTCCGGCGCGAGATGCGGGGTCTGTCGCTGCCCAACGGAATCTACGTCAGTATCTGCGGCACAGACTTGGTCCGATTGCCCGACAGCAGCTTTGCCGTGCTGGAAGACAATCTGCGCGTGCCTAGCGGTGTTTCCTACATGCTGGCCAACCGCAAGGTGCTGAAGAAAGTTTTTCCCACGCTGTTCCGCGACTACGGCGTCAGTCCGGTAGATCACTATTCGCAGGCGCTGCTCTCCACGCTGCGTGCGCTGGCGCCAAACTCCTCCGCCCGACACGAGCCCAAGGTCGTACTGCTGACGCCGGGCGTCTTTAACTCCGCTTATTTCGAGCACACCTTCCTGGCGCAGCAGATGGGTATTGAACTGGTCGAAGGCCGCGATCTGCTGGTGCACGACAATGTCGTCTATATGCGGACGACCGCGGGTCTCCATCGTGTGGATGTCATCTACCGTCGCGTCGACGACGACTTCCTCGACCCGCTGTGCTTCCGGCGGGATTCGAACCTCGGCGTTCCTGGCCTGTTCAATGCCTACCGCGCGGGCAATGTGATCATGGCGAACGCGATCGGCACCGGCGTGGCCGACGATAAAGCTCTGTATGCGTATGTTCCGGCCATCATCCGTTACTACCTCGGGGAAGATCCGATTCTGGCGAACGTTCAAACCTATCTACTCACCGACCGTTCGCAGAGAAGCTACGTGCTCGAGCATCTCGACGAGTTGGTGGTGAAAGCGGTGGGCGAATCGGGCGGCTACGGAATGCTGATCGGTCCACACAGCACCGAAGCGGAAAGGGAAGAGTTCCGCAGCAGAATTGCGGCCGAGCCGCGAAATTACATTGCCCAGCCAACACTGAGCCTGTCGCGTGCCCCGTGTTTTCTCGAAGGAGAGGTGCAGGCGCGGCATGTGGACCTGCGCCCCTACATTTTGTACGGCGAGAATGTCACGCTGGTGCCCGGAGGCTTGACGCGAGTCGCGCTGCGTCGCGGATCGCTGGTCGTGAATTCGTCGCAAGGCGGCGGCAGTAAAGATACGTGGGTGCTGAGAAGCTAGGGGCCAAGGGGCTAGGGGCCCGGCATCACCGCTAAGGACTGACCCCTACTCCCTAGCCCCTGAATTCACACAGGAGCCGAACAGCCATGCTTTCCCGAGTAGCGGACAGTCTGTACTGGATGAGCCGCTATCTTGAGCGTGCGGAGCATACCGCGCGCCTGATCGAAGTCGACTTGCAGTTGCGGCTCGATCAGTCGCCGGAATCCGGCGCCGGGCGCTGGCTGCGGCTGCTGAATGCCTTGCAGACATTGGGACCAGAGGATCCAAAGATCGACGCTGCATCGATCACTCATCTGCTGACGCTCGAGCGTACTAATCCATCTTCCATTCTGTCGTGCGTGTCCGCCGCCCGCGAGAACCTGCGTCAGGTGCGCGAGCAGTGCAGCACGGAAATGTGGGAGCAACTCAACCGGCTGTATCTTCAGGTCAGCAACACTAGCAAGGCCGAGTCGTGGCTGCTGAATTCGCACATCTTCTTTCGCGCCGTGCTGGAGGGAGCTCATCTATTCCAGGGCGTTACCGACTCCACGATGTCACACGGTGAAGGCTGGCAATATATCCAGCTCGGTCGATATGTAGAGCGCACCGATACGCTCGCGCGTTTGATCGGCACGCATTTCGGAAGTCTCACGCAGCCTCCGGATCAAGCGGTGGAAAGCGAGGAATATCTGGAATGGGTGGGATTACTGAAGTCGTGCGCGGCGTTCGAAGCCTACTGCAAGACGTACACCGCAGAAATGCGCCCGTTGCGTGTAGCGGAATTTCTTCTGCTGAATCCGGAGTTCCCCCATTCCGTACGATTCTCGGTCGACATGGTACACGCGTCATTGGCCCGGATCGGCGAGATGACCGAGCGCAAAGCCGAACAGCCGGTCCGCTTAGCAGGACGGTTGCAGGCGACGCTGAACTTCAGCCAGATTGAGGAGATTCTGGCATCGGGCGCAAGCGCCTATGTCGACAGCGTGCGCTGGCAATGCGCCCAGGCGCACACGGCGATTCATCAGGTGTACTTCGACTATTCGGTAGAGTCGGCGATGGCGTAGGAGCATGAGTGAGCGATTGAGAGATTCAGCCATTGAGTGATTGAGCGATTCAGTCATTGAGCGATTGAACTTCCCACTGCACTGTTCTTCATTCGCCCAATGACTCAATCACTCAATGACTCAATCATCAAATGACTCAATAATCCTATGATTTATTCCGTCCGTCACACCACGATCTTCCGCTACGAACCCGCGGTACGCGAGAGCATCATGGAGGTTCGTCTGCAACCACGCAGCGATGGAGACCAGCGCTGCCTTAACTTCAGTCTCAAAGTCGATCCGGCGGCGAGCATCATGCAGTACCGGGATTTCGCGGGGAATGCGGTCCACCATTTCGACATCGCGGCCGCCCACACGCAAGTCACCGTGACTGCAGAATCATCAGTCGAAATGCAGACGGCGCCTGCCCCTCGGGCCGCCGATTGCGGCGACTGGTCTGATCTGGATGCGCTCGTAGCCGCTGGCGACTATTGGGAGATGCTGCTCCCCAGCTACTTCGCCTGTTCGACGCCGGCTCTGGAAGAGCTGGCAACAGCCTTGAAGTGCGAGAGGCGGGGAAATCCGCTGGAGTTGCTGACCGAGCTGAACAATTCCATCTACACGCTTTTTGCCTACGTTCCGAACAGCACCAAGGTGGACTCTCCGATTGACGAAGCCTTGAAATCCCGGCAGGGCGTGTGCCAGGACTTTGCCCACATCATGATCGCGCTGGTGCGCCGACTAAGAATTCCGTGCCGATACGTCAGCGGATACATGTTCCATCGGGACGAGAAGGAGAAAGACCGGTCGCTCGAAGGCGCATCTCACGCGTGGGTCGAGGTTCTGGCGCCGCGTCTGGGCTGGGTCGCGTTTGATCCCACAAATAATCTGGTGGGTGCGGACCGGCACATTCGCGTGGCCATCGGACGCGACTATGCTGATGTTCCTCCTACCCGCGGCGTGTACAAAGGAGAGGCGCAGAACGAGTTAAGCGTTACAGTTACGGTAAGTCCGGCCGACAAAGAACCAGTGGAGCCGGCCGCCCCGAGCTTCATAGTACGGTCGAGGCCAGTGCTGGTGCGGACCACGGCGAAGCGAGTCGATCAGGAACAGCAACAGCAGCAGTGAATCTCGCTGCAGTAGCCGCGCGGAGAGAGACGGCTACTGCAGGAGCAAATCCTCGGCCGTGCGGGATGAGATGCCCCCACGACAGCCGACAGGTTTGACGGCGCTACGGCGATGAAGGCGGAGCTCCTCACCGCCGCAGAGCCTAGTTAATCGTTACCGCGATGGTGTGATCGCCGTAGTTCCCCGACGTATCCCACACGCGTACGACAACTTTGTGTTTGCCGGTCAACATTTTCAGATAGGTGTTGATCGACGTAGTGGCGCCGCCCTTGTAAGTCGCTTTGCTATCCACGTAGACCCACCATCCGGTGATGGTTTGTCCGGTCGAAGGCGTCGCTGAAGCTCGCAGATTCACCGGCGACCCGGCAGTTGCCTCGTTCGACGGCGTTACGATCTTAACCGCCGGTTTCGTAGCATTCACCGATAGGGTAAGCGTCTGATCGCCGAAGTTTCCGGAGGAGTCCCATGCACGAACCACCACTTTGTGCGTCCCTGTGCTCATGGCGACTTTAGGGTTGATGGTTGACACTGCGCCGGCTTTATATACGCCTGCATTGTCGACATAGATCCACCATCCTGCAACGGAGTGGCCGGGGCTGGCTTGCGCCGTGGCCTGGATCGGCACCGGAGAGCTCATCGTCGAGCCGCTTGCGGGATCGCTGACGATCACATCCGGCTTGATTCCGCCGGTGCTGAAGAAGTCCGACATGTCGGAGGCCGTGGCCGAAGCGCCGGGATAGCTGCGGATTCCCAGGCTATCGAGCATGGTGCGCAGCGCATTCTCGTGTTTGTACGACGTTCTGGAAACCGTGTGCGGCGTGACTTTCGGGCCGATCAGCGCCGTATAGACCGACGCTCCACAACCCGCGTTGGTGCCACCTCCGCATTCATCGAAGGTGACGATCGCCAGTCCGTCGCCGCCGGGCTGAAAGTCCGGCGTGGCGAGAATCGGGCCGAGGTTGCTGCTAAGAAACGCATCCGCAGCCGCCAGTTTCTGTCCGGTGGTACAGCTCGACATGCCGACCGGGCAATCATGCGCGTCATGATTCCCGTCAGGCACGATGATCATGAAGCGGGGGAGGGCGCCTTTCGCGAGGTCAGTGGCCAGCTGCGAGAGATCGACGATGCGGCTCGCCGATCCGTTGGTGTTGTTCAGGATGTCGCTATACCACGTGGCGCCATTGTGGCGGCGATAGTAGGCGGTGCCGTTGTGATTGTCGGGAGTCGTGGGTGTTGCGCCGGCCTTCGCGTACGACTGCGCGTAGACCTTCCACGAAATGCCGTGATTGTTCATTTCGCGGAAAATGTTGTTGTCGGTGATGGGATCGGTAGTAGCTGTCCCAGGATAATAGCAATCGTTTCCGTTGCAGTTGAAATCGTGCGTGCCCGAGGGCAGTGTGCAGTTCGCCTTCGAATGGCAGCTGCCCGACGCGAGCCAGAGATAGTCCAGGAGCGAGCCGCCGTTGTCGGACAGATAATTTGTGGCGTAGCCATGGATATCGCCCTCGCCCGTGAGCCAGGGCATGTTGGCCATTACGTCGTTGTAGCTGGTGTTCTCATTAATCACCAGGATGACATGCTTGGATGTTGGGACTTGCGCGAGTGCTCCTGCGACCAAGCACACCAGCGCTGCGGCGGCGAGCACACTTCTCCCTGCTTTTTCTAGAATCATGTAAAACGCCCCTCAATTTATTTCTTGCGCTTGCTCCGCCCGCACGACACAGATGCACGACGGTCTTTCAGGAAGGATTTGTTTTCTTGCGGTAGAGGGAGTTTATACGAACTTCGCTCGAATTGGGTTGTGAAAAACGACGACTCATTACCACCGTAACGAATGAGGAGGACTAAGCCCGAGCTGCGATTCTTACTCTGCGGTATTTCTCAGCGTCCTCTGCGTTAAGAGCTTTTACCGCAGAGTTCGCAGAGAACTGCCGCAGAGAACGCAGAGAAGATCGCATCGACAACGGGGCTACTCATTGAGCGAGCAACTGCAGTCAGCGGGCACGACGTGCGCCAGGAGGAAGTCGGCGACGCGCTTGTAGGCATCGATCTGGTTCTCTACGCGGGCGAAGCCGTGTCCCTCATTATCGTAGACCTTGTAGTCGATGGTGCCGCCGCGCTTCTTGATGGCGTCGACCACTTGCTGCGTTTCCGATTTCGGGCATCGCGGATCGTGTCCGCCGGCCAGCAGCAGCAGCGGTGCTTTCACTTGATCGATGAAGTTGATCGGCGACCGGTCTTCGTATAGTGCCTTGTTCTTGACGAGATCGCCCATGGTGGCAAGATCGCTCTCCCGCAGCACCGGGTCTTCATTCTCGATTTCGGTGAACCAGTTGACGAAGGGCACGATGGGCACGGCTGCGGCCCAGACCTCCGGGGCTTTGGTGACAGCCATCATGCTCAGATAGCCGCCGTAGCTGCCGCCCATGACTGCGATCTTTTTGGGATCAAGATGACCGGTCTGCTTGATCCAATCCACGCCAGCCAACACGTCCTGCAGATCGCCCCCGCCCATGTCGAAGAGATTGGCCTCTTGAAATTCCTTGCCGTATCCCGTTGACCCGCGGTAGTTGGGTGCGAGCACCATGTATCCCTGATTCACCGCGAACTGCACGAAGCGGTTGAAGGAATTCATGGTCTGCGACGTCGGGCCTCCATGGATGTACACGATCGCCGCATTCTGTCCATTGCGCGCCATGTTGAACGGCACGTAGAGGAACGCGGAGATGGTCCACTTGCCGTCGCGACTCGGATAGTGAACGAGATAGGGCTCAACCATATCTTCGGAGCGAATGCCGCCGACGAACGAATGAGTGATCTGCTGCGACTTGCCGTTAGCGAGATGATAGATCCAGAGATCGCCCGGCGCGGTCGGTCCGTTGTGATAGTAGAGAAGCCGAGAGCCGTCGGCGCTGAAGGCGGAACGCCCGCCGGCAGGCTCATTCACCCCCTTAGGGATCGGCAGTGCAATCGATTTGCCGGTTGCGAGATCGTAAATGTATATGTTTTCGTTTCCGTCGACGTTGGCGCTGAAGGTGATGTGCTTGCCGTCGGGGGAAAACTCGTGGCCGCGGATTTCCCACTTATCTTTGGTCAGCCATTTGATTTCACCGGGCGTGAAAACGCCATTGAGTTCGCCCTTGGTGCCAACTGTGAGTAATCCTAAGTTGTCGTAGCCATTCGACGCGTTAGACGTGATGAGTATCTCGCGCCCATCGGGAATCGGCCTAGAGGAGACATCGTTCGCGAAAAACAGTTGCTCTCCCTCATGCGGCGTCAACAATGTGCTTCGGCAGGTCGCCACATCCGCGATGAAGATGTTGGAATTCGTTCCCTTCGCCTGCTCCTGCGTATAGACGATGAACGTCCCATCCTTCGACCAGATGGGATTCGCATTGCGTTTGTCCAGAGGAGTGTTCGTCGTGAGATGTTTCACCTCGCGCATCACCATGTCGTAGATATCGATCTCCACGGCCGCGGAGGTCTTCGGCTTCACCTCGTACGCCAGATAACGCCCATCGGGCGACCATGTCGGAGCAGTCTCCGCAATCTCGCGCGTCTGCGTCAGGTTCACGACTTTGCCGGTTTTCGGTGAGACGAGAAAAATATCCCACTGCTCGTCGCCATCGTAGTCCGACTCGTAGGCGATCCATTTGCCGTCGGGCGACCAAGTGGGCGCGGTCTGTCGTTGATCACTGACCGTCAGCTGGGTAGGGAAGCCGCCCTCCGCAGGAACGACCCACAGGTTGTTTCTCCCACTCATATTGGAGATGAACGCAATGCTCTTTCCGTCCGGGGACCAGGTGGGACGCCCGATCTGCCGCGTCATGTACAGCTTCTCGATGGTCAGGCTGCGTGGCTCCACCTGTGCGTTAGGCTTTGAGGCAATCTGCTTGGGATCCGTAATCGCTTTCGGCGCAGGCAGGGTCTGGGCCGAGCTTTCCGCGACAACAGTGCTCACGAAGATCACAATAGCAAACAGAACGAAGGCTCGCATTATGCCTTCGCTCCCTTATGCATCTCCACCGTACTCCACGTCTTATCCCCGGCATGGCAGATGTTCTCGAGCGCGCACTCGGCGCACTTGGGCTTGCGGGCGATGCATAACTTGCGTCCGTGCCAGATGACCTGGTGGGAAAACAGAATCCAGCGGTCGCGCGGGATGATCTTCATCAAGTCCTGCTCGATTTTCTGCGGTTCATTCTCCTTTGTCAGCTCCAGCCGCCGCGAGATGCGGTGCACATGCGTGTCGACCACAATGCCTTCGGCCTTCTTGAACCACGTGCCGAGCACAACATTTGCAGTTTTTCGCGCCACGCCCGGCAGTGTCAGTAATTTGTTCATATCGTCCGGAACCTGGCCACCAAACTCAGCAACAATCTTTTTCGCCGCGCCCACCACCGACTTTGATTTATTCCGGAAGAATCCGGTTGAGCGGATGTCCGGCTCGAGTTGCTCCGAAGTGAGGGCCGCGAACGCCTCGACGGTGGGATATTTCCGAAACAGTTCCGGAGTCACGCGGTTCACGTTTACGTCCGTCGACTGCGCGGAAAGAATCGTTGCGACCAGGAGGTCCCATGCACTGGCGTGCGTTAAGGCGCAGGTCACGTCGGGATAAAGATCGTTCAGCCGCTTCAGGATTTCCGCCACACGCTCAGGAGCGATTGGGTTGTAGCCTTTGATCTTGGCGGTAGAAGCTGGTTTGGATTTTGCCATCGGTTTCTCGCCGATGGCTTTCTGGCGCCCCTTAGGGGCTGCTGCCGAGGTTTTGCCTCGGCCGGGACGGGCGAGGGCGCCCGTCCCCACACGAACCTTATCTTGGCGCCCGGTGCGGGCAGGTTGACGGGGAGCGACTCCACGAGGCATAACGATTCCTTCCTTGCACTTGATGAGCGCTCATCATAACAACGGTAGATTGCTGATTACCAATGCCTCGAGGTTGGGCTCAAACACCGCTGGGTCTGTTACGCTCGGCGCCTGATGTCCGACGCCTGAAGTCCGAAGTCTAGGCTTACCTGTCCCTCGGTAACCTGCCTGGGAATTGACCTCGCGGACGGCGGTCGGTAGTCTTGAATTACTCCAGAACAGGACTAACTATCGTGGCAGTCAATTCCATCCAACTCGGGCAGGTGTGGCGTAGCGAGGCCGACGGTCAGGACTACCTCGTCACTAAGGTCTACAACGAAGTCTTCACTCAGTACGCGATGCTGCGTCCGGCAGGCATCACCGCTCCCGATGCGCCAACTGTGCGCGTGAAAGTCTCGAAGAGCCCTCAAGGCTCAACGCTTCCCGGATACGCTTTCACGCAAGAAGGCTCATTCTGAGAAACAGTTCTCAGTTCCCAGTTCTCAGTAAAGGCCACCACGCGCATGTATCGGGATTTCCGATACACTTGAAAAGCAACTCATACTTCCTCGTTCTCATCAGTTCGTACGCCGTTAACTGAGAACTGAGAACTGCTTCGTGACCGAAAAGATCCTCGCCATCCTGTTCGTTTTCATCAGCAAAATCATCGCCGCGACTGGCTATGCCGGGATTGCCATTCTGATGGCGATCGAGTCGGCATGCATTCCGTTGCCTTCGGAATTGATCATGCCATTTGCGGGATATCTGGTGTATCAAGGCCATTTCAACCTCTTGTGGACCGCTACCGCCGGTGCGATCGGCTGCAATTTGGGCTCGTTGGTCGCCTACGAGATCGGAGCCTATGGCGGGCGTCCATTGGTGGAGCATTACGGACGCTGGATCCTGATGGGCCGCCGCGAACTGGACTGGGCCGACCGCTTCTTCGCGCGCTGGGGCTATCTGGCTGTGTTCATCGCGCGCCTGCTGCCGGTGATCCGCACTTTTATTGCGCTGCCGGCCGGAATCGCCCGCATGCCGCGCGGTCGCTTTCACCTCTACACCTTCCTCGGTTCGTGGCCGTGGTGCCTGGGCCTCGCGTATCTCGGAAAGAAGCTCGGGGAAAACTGGCGCGAACTGGGCAAATACTTCCACAAGTTCGACGCCGTGATCGGCGTGATCATCGTGGCCGCCGCGATCTGGTTTATCTGGAGTCACTGGCAGAATCGGATGAGCTCTCGGCCATCTGCTGTCAACCGTCAGTAGAAGGTATGCCATTCTGAGCGGAGTTGCCGCGAGCGAAGCGAACGGCGGCACAGTCGAAGAATCCCTACCCGCGTTTCTGACCTTGATCCGACGCCGCTCCTGATGTAAAAGCAAAGGCACTCATTCCAAGGAGATTCCATGACTCGCCGCTTGTTTGCCGCCATCCTGTTCGTTAGCATTCTCGTCCCCATCGGTGTTAGCGCTCAGTCGGCCGCTTCCGATCATCCCTTCGTGGTCGAGTACTACTACAAAGCCAAGTGGGGACACGCCGACGAATTCCTGAAGCTCTTCAAGAAGAATCACTATCCGCTCCTGAAGAAAGAAGTCGAGCTGGGCCGCATGGTGAAGATCTGGATGGACCAGCCGCGCTATCATACGACCGAAGACGGTCGCTGGGACTTCCGCGTGACCATCGTCTTCAAGAACGCCGCCGTCGCCAACGAAGCGTTTGATGAAGACGCGTTGAAGAGGCAGCTCTGGCCCGACCAGGACACTTATACGCGCGAAGAACAGCGGCGGTTCGAGATCCTCGACGCGCACTGGGATCTGCCAATCAAAACCGTCGATCTCGATGCGAAACCTTAAAGGCATCAACCACGAAGGACACTAAGGCACACGAAGGACTCGCAGTTCTTCCTTCGTGTACCTTAGTGCCCCTCGTGGTTCTAGCTTTGTGGTTCTAACCTCGGTCGATCTTCAGAAAGTTCGCGATCAACTTCTCATAAGTCCTCCATGGCACAAGGCGCTTCAGTGCCAGTTGAATCTTTGCATCGCGCCCCACGAGGTATCGGAGCTTAGGGTTGGGGTTCTGCGCGATCGCCACGACAGCCCGGGCCACCGTAACCGGATTGGTTTTCGGAATCTTCTGAATCACCTCGCGCATGCGCAGGCTGCGCGCGAAGTTCGGAGAAGTACTTTTTGTCGACTCCTCGCCCATGCGCGTGCCCTCGCTCCAGATGCCAGTGGCGAAGGCTCCTGGCTCGAGCAGTACGACTTTAATGCCCAACGCATTCAACTCGAGCCGCAGCGACTCACTCCAACCTTCCAGCGCGTGCTTTGACGCGGCATAGCTGCTGATGATTACGGAACCCTGCAATCCCAGGATCGACGACATCTGGATGATGTGCCCGGAGCGCTGCTTTCGCATCATGGGTAAGACGGCCTTGGTCATCGCAACCGCGCCGAAAAAGTTAGTTTCGAGTTGCAAACGCAGTTCTTCGAGCTTGATATCCTCGGCGAAGCCCGACACCGCGAATCCCGCATTGTTGACCAGCACGTCAATACGTCCGTAATCGTGCGCCACGGTGCCTACAACACTAGCGATGTCCGAAGACACCGTGACGTCGAGGACGCAGACGTAAAGCTTATGCGCGACGCCTGCGGCAGCGGCCGCCTGGTCGAGTTTTGCGCGCTGGCTCAGATCGGGCATCGTGGCAACGACGCGGTAACCTGCCTTTGCCAATTCGATCGATGTAAGGAGCCCAAACCCGCTCGAACAGCCGGAGATGAGGGCGATCTTGTCAGCCATAGAGATGGTGTATCACAGGCCCCAGGCGAGGAGTTCTTCATAGTCATCGAACTCAGCGATCGCTGCGCGGTTTCTCGGCGATCTCCGCGGTAAGGAGAAAAGCTTGAACCGCTGAGAACGCTGAGGGACCGCAGAGGACGCCGAGAAAAGCTCAGGTTGACGACGGAAATCACTCGACTACGAATTACTGGAACCCCGCGCTAAAAAGTGGCACAATGACAGTAACAAGTTGTCTGTTGCCTCCGCGAAAGCGCGCCCTTAGGAGGTCTCAATGCTGGCGACAAGGCATCGCCTACCGCGCAATCCGCTCTTCCAGTTTCATCCCATGCACACTCTGTTTTCCGTTCTTGGTGCGTTGATCCTGTTCGGATTGCTGATCTGGTTCATGGCAGTTCCGGCCAAGTAACGCGAGTTCTCCGCGAAGAGCACGCCAAGGACCCTTCTTGTCGCACTCGCTTGCGATGCGCGTACCGGATCGCGCGATGTTAAACCTAGGTAACAACTGGCAAGGAATTCCTTTATCCGCACAATCAAAATTTGGAATTAGACATTGTCTCTGCCAAATCGATAATGTCTGTTATGGACTCATTTTTGACAGTGGAAGATTCACATGTAGACGTACTGCATGAAATTACGGCCCGTCTGAACGCGGCAGACGGATTCCATGAAGTTCTTGCCCGGGTTGTCGATTTTGCAACCGCGCTTGTAAAGTGCGATGCCTGCCTCCTCTATGTGCTCGAAGGCGATGAACTTGTCTTGCGGGCGTCGAAAAATCCACATCCGGAAGTGGTCGATCGCCTGAAACTGCGCGTCGGGCAGGGAATTACCGGATGGGTCGCGGAGCACAGCGCACCGGTGGCGATCCCGGAGAACGCCGCTCACGATCCGCGCTTCCAGTTTTTCCACGAACTTCCCGAAGACAGTTATGAGGCTTTTCTCTCCGTGCCGTTGATGTGCAGGGGCCGGGTGGTCGGTGTCATCAATCTGCAGCACCGACAGCACCACGTGTATCGCCGCCGCGAAATTCGTATGATCTCCACCGTGGGATTTCTGGTCGGGGCCGAGATCGAATTGGCGAGGCTGGAGCAGGCGAATTCTACACTCGCGGAGCAATTGCAGACTCGAAAAATCGTCGAGCGCGCGAAGGGAATTCTGCAGCGCGATCTAGGCCTGAACGAAGAGCAGGCTTACCTGGCGATCCAGCGCCAGAGCCGCCAGAAGCGCAAGCCCATGAAGGAAATCGCCGAAGCCATCGTGCTCAGCGATGATGTGCGTGGAAATTCACAGGGGCAGGCGACTTAGCCCCTCTGGCATGACAGCAGCGGGCGCTCATGGTTGCGGAGCGCCCGTTTCACTCTTCGCTTGCCGAAAGGCGTAGCGGAGATCTTGCAACCAGTTGATCATTTAGCGACTCCAGCTTGCTCAGCTTTCAGAACAATCATGCTGGCGTCATCCTGAAAGTGGTCGCCACAATGCTCGGAGGCCGCGCGCATCAAGAGTCCTAGCAGTTCCTCTGCGCTCGATCTTGAATGTTCCTGTGCGATGCGAACCAAATTGTGCTCCGAGAAAAACTCTTCCTCTTGATTGCATGCCTCCACCAGTCCGTCGGTGAAGAGCAGCAAGCGATCGTCGTTCGCGAGTTGCCGCTCGCTCTGCTGATAGAGCCAGTTGGGGAACTGTCCTAACACTGCGCCTTCGGCTTGCAACTCCGTCGCCGTGCCGTCCGCGCGGAGTAAGAGTGGTGGATTGTGGCCGGCGTTGCAATATGTGAGGCGATTGGTCGCGCTGTCGAGCACGCCGTAGAAGAATGAAATGAACTTTCCCACCGGAGTCAGATCGCACAGAATGCGATTAAGCCGGTGACACAATTCACCGGGCGGCAGGTTCTGACTGATCAGCGGCTGCAGCGCGGCCTGCAAGCTCGACATCAGCAGCGCGGCGGGCATTCCTTTACCCGCAACATCGGCGATGCAAAGAGCAGTTCGCCGATCGTCGATCTGGACGACGCTGTAATAATCTCCGCCCACGAAGCGCAGCGGACGGCTAACCGCGGCAATCTTGTACCCGGGGATTTCTGGCAGCATCTTCGGAAGCAGGCTGTCCTGAATCTCGCGTGCCTCGCGCAATTCTTCCTCGCGCTGCCGCTGCTTTTGCCGTTGCTCCCGCCCTAACGAGAGTTGCTCCTGCAACTTATGGAGAAGCTCGCGATTCTCCCAGGGCTTCTGCACAAAATCCGAAGCTCCACGCCGCATCGCTTCAACCGCCAGGTCCACGCTGCTCCATGCGGTCATCACCACGACCGGAACCAGACTGTCCATCGAGCGGATCTTCGAAACCAATTCCAATCCCTCCGCGCCCCCGACGGTGTCGCGGGTGTAGTTCAGGTCCATCAGCACGGCGTCGAATGACTCGGTCTCCAGCGCGCGCAAAACCCGCGACGGATGCGTCACCGTCTCCGTAGAGAAGCCCGACCCGCTCAGAAGCATTTGCAAGGCGAACAGGACGTGCTGCTGGTCGTCTGCAATCAGAACCCGGCCGGTGGCTGGCTTGGAGGTCTCGGTTGCTCGCATGGATTGCACGTTCATGCATCCGTCTATTGCATACTCGTGGCCATCCGGCGATGCCATACAGGTTGTTGATTTCATAGGAGACAACCGAACTTTGGCCCAACTCGGCGGAACAGGGGGATGTGCACTCATGGAATCGGATGTCCGGAAACGGACAAGGAAGAGGCGTGGGAATGGAGCAAGTGAAAAGGCGGATACCTGGTTGAGTATCCACCTTTGTTTGTTAGCGTTCTGTTATTGTCCGGACGGTGCGGCGGCTGGAACCGACTTCGCCATCTGCTTCAGCGGATGTGACGGCACGTTGAAGTGCAGTGTCATCCCGCACTCGGCGAGCTGCATCGTCGAGACGTAGCTGCTGTCGGCCACGGTCTCCAGCAGTAGTTGGTTCGAATCCGAAGGCTTGCTTCCTTCGGAGCCGGTGACCAGCAGCATGAATCCGGCTCGCGCTCCGCTGAGCTTACTCAAGACCAGTACTGGAGTGGACTGGTAGGGATCGTAGGAGAACTCGTAATCTCCCGCCGGCACGACCGCGTTGCCCCAGCCGACGTTGTGTTTGAGTGTGAATTTGCCGTGCACCGGTTCCTGCGCTACAGCCAGGCTGGGCGCGAAGTTCATGGCAGTCGCTGCCAACAGTGCGATGTAAACGAATTTGCGAATTGTGGTCATGGAATCTCCATTCTGCCCTGCATGTGAGGGCAAGTCTGATGAGCACGCTGTCCGCTGGACACACGCATTCGGTCACGCGGATCGCATGGGCTCAGGCTGTAGTGGAGAACGACAGGGTCAGGAGATTGTCGATGCCGCGATCTTGGCAGGCATGCAATCAGCGACTCCGCTGGGACCGGCAAACTTAGCTGGGACGCGAAGTGATTCCACTATGCAACAGGAGTGGTGCATCAGTCCAATTCAAAGAATCTATGGCAGGCATCAGGGCAGATTCGGTACTACAGTAACGTCGCACTGAGTTACCGCCCAAAGGAAAAGGCACATTGGCCTTTGCAGTTGCCAAAGTGCCGCGAGTTTTCCGCATGTTTGGTGGAGCGCTGACCTCGCACCCGCATGACATCGCCGCAGATTGACATCCCGCGGTGGGTGGACCAGAATGTCGCAATCATCCGGTGGATCAGATTTCCGAACCATTTTCGCGAGGCAAGTGAGTGACGACGACGCGGCGCGATTTCCTGACGACAGCGGCAGCCACCGCGGGAGCGGCCATGACCCCTGAGCTTACCCCGGAGCATCACCATGAACACGGCCATGACCACGAGCACCAGGTGGTGCCGTCTGATCCAACACTGCGCGTGAAGGCGCTGGAATCGTTGCTGGTGGAGAAGGGCATCGTCGACCGGGCAGCGCTCGATGCATTGGTCGATACCTACGAAAACAAGATTGGCCCGCGCAATGGTGCTCGTGTGGTCGCGCGGGCGTGGGCGGATCCCGCATACAAGGCGCGCCTGCTGGCCGACGCGAACGATGCCATGGCCGATTTCGGATTCCTCAGCCGCCAGGGCGACCGCATGGTGGTAGTCGAGAACACACCCAAGGTGCACAACCTGATCGTCTGCACGCTGTGCTCCTGCTATCCGTGGCCGGTGCTCGGATTGCCGCCCGTGTGGTACAAGTCGGCGCCTTATCGATCGCGAGCGGTGATCGATCCCCGTGGTGTGCTGCGCGAATTCGGAGTGCAGTTCGCCGAAGATGTGGAAGTGCGCGTCTGGGACAGCACGGCGGAATTGCGCTACCTGGTGCTGCCTGAGCGCCCCGAGGGGACAGAACGAATGAGCGAGAATGAATTGGCGGCACTGGTGACGCGGGATTCGATGGTCGGCGTCGCCAAAGTGCTGCCACCATCGAAGGTGCAGTCATGAATGGCATCCATGATATGGGCGGGATGCAGGATATGGGCCCCATTTATCATGAGAAGAACGAGCCCGTCTTTCATGCTGCGTGGGAGTCTCGTGTCTTCGCGATGTTCCTCGCCGCCGGCGCCTGGCACAAGTGGAACCTTGATGCCTTTCGGCATACACGGGAGGTCTTGCCTCCGACGGACTATCTCGAGTCCAGTTACTACGAGCAATGGTTTTCCGGATTACTGGATCTGCTGGTGAGGCGCGGACTGGTCACCGCAGAGGAGATCCAGAGCGGAAAGCCCGCACCCGGTTCGACTCGCGCCACTCCGCCGCTGACACCCGAGAAAATTCTGCCTGCGCTCCCCAACCGCATCCAGGCGCAGCGCGACGTGCCGGGGCCTTCACTCTTTAAAGTTGGACAGAGAGTGCGCGCCCGCAACATAAATCCCATGGGACATACCCGGCTGCCGCGGTATGCGCGCGGCAAGGTAGGAACGATCGATCGTGACCACGGCGTTTTCGTTTTTCCGGACACCAACGCGCATTTCCTCGGCGAGAAGCCGCAGCATGTGTATTCGGTGTGCTTCGCCGCGCGTGAACTGTGGGGCGCGCAGGCGCCGGAGCGAGATTGCGTGTATGTAGATATGTGGGATGACTACCTTGAACCAGCCTGATTCAATGCAAAGCTCCGATAAGCTGACCGCTCTGCCGCAACTTCCCCGCGACGAAGGTGGCCCGGTGTTCGCCGAGCCCTGGCAGGCGCAGGCTTTCGCCGTGGCTGTAAGACTCTCCGAGCAAGGACACTTCACCTGGAAGGAATGGGCCGCCACTCTGGCCGAAGAACTGAAGTCCGCCGCCGATCGCGGCGAACCGGACGACGGTTCACACTACTACGAACACTGGCTCGCCGCACTTGAACGTCTGGTGACTGAGAAGGGTCTCTCCGATTCGCGCGCGCTGCTCGCCCGCAAAGAGGCTTGGGCCGACGCCTACCGCCACACACCGCATGGGAAGCCTGTCGAACTGAGGTCTAGGACAGGCGATTCATAATGCGGTCCGCTGTCTTCCTGCGTCAGAGACGACACTGGGAGACAAGTATCCGAAGTATCTCGACTTACGCGATGATGAAAAATTGATCTCGAATCGAGACCACACTATTGATCTCGAACCTGCGCGGTGGCATCCTGCGGCGCAGAGGTAGCCATGTTGAAGTCGAGGGCCGCCGTCATGCTGTGCCTCATCCTCTGCGGGTTAGTCCGTGTCGGCGTGGCCCAGCAGAAGCAAACCACCGAGGCATTCGATCGCTACGTTGCGGCCGCGGAAAAACGGGTCACGCAGGCGAGAGGGAAGAGCGAGTCGTTTCTGAAAATCGACGCCCTTGCAGCGGCGCAGCGGACGCAGGTGATCGCTCGCCTCCGGCAAGGCGAGGTCGTTATTGAGAAACAAGGGGAGACGCCTTCCGAGATTCCCGGCGGATTGATCCACGATTGGGTCGGCACGATGTTAATTCCGAAGGTGACGGTGGCCCAGGTGCTGGCGCTGATCCAGGATTACAACCATTCGAGCAGCCATTATTCGCCTGACGTTGTGCAATCGCGGCTAGTCTCGCACAAGGGCGACGATTTCCAGGTTTTCATGCGACTGCACAAACATAAGGTCGTAACGGTGGTGCTCGACACCGACTACAGCGTGCATTACGGACGCCTCGACGCCACGCACCAGTTCAGCCTTTCGCGCAGTACCCGGGTCAGCGAGATCGCCGATCCTGGAACGCCCAACGAGCGCACACTCGCCGCCGGACACGACCATGGCTTCATGTGGCGACTGAACTCTTACTGGGCCTTCGAACAGCTCGACGATGGCGTGCTGGTCGAATGTGAAGCGATTTCCTTGACCCGCGACATCCCCGCCGGTCTGGGTTGGATGATCGGCCCCTTCGTCAACAGCATCCCGCGGGAGTCCCTGCAGTTCACACTGGGCGCGACGCGCAAAGCGCTGGCAGGAAAAGCCCACGATGCGGGGCCATAGAATCCATCGTGGAAGAAGATCAAAGGCGTGAACCACTAAGGACACGAAGGTACACGAAGGAAAAATCCGCGAAGATTTCCTTCGTGAACCTTCGTGTCCTTCGTGGTCAAAGGTCCTCGCAGGAATTTCACCAGCCGCATCGGTTTGCCAAACCGGCCGCGTTCGTGAGACCATCGGCAGTTGATTTGGTGGCGGTGACGGTGGCGAGCCACTGCCACCCCTGAAAAGGGACTCATGTATCAGAAGAAAGCGGGAGTGTTCATGGCGGACTGGTGGGATGCCGACGGCCGCCGTCATCGTAAACAGTTCTCCACCTCAACAGCAGCACGCGAGCACGAGCACCGCGAGACCGCGCTGGCGCACGCCGAGCGGGCCAGCCGCGAGATGAAGCTGGCGGCGAGGACAGGTGGCGTTAAACGCTCCTCGAAGAAGGCAGACAGCGGCACAATCGAGCCCGCCAAGGGCAAACTCGGCGTCATGATTCCCGGCATGGGTGCAGTCGCGACCACTTTCGTAGCCGGCGTCGAAGCCATCCGCAAGGGCCTCGCGAAACCGATCGGATCGCTCACACAAATGGGCACCGTGCGGCTTGGCAAGCGCACCGACGGCCGTTCGCCGAAGGTGAAGGAATTCGTCCCGCTCGCCGGACTTGATGACCTGGTCTTTACCGGATGGGACATTTTTGAAGACAACATGTACGACGCGGCTTCGAACGCGGGCGTGCTCGATCAGCGCCTGCTCGATCAGTTGAAGCCGTTCCTGTCGTCGGTGACCCCCTGCCCCGCAGTCTTTGATCACAACTATGTGAAGAAGATCGACGGGCCCAACGTAAAAAAAGGCAAGAGCAAGATGGATCTTGCCGAGCAGTTGCGCGAAGACATCCGCGAATTCAGGAAGTCGAGCGGTGCCAGTCGCCTGATCACGATGTGGTGCGGATCGACCGAATCCTACATCGAACCCACCGAGGCGCACCAGTCCGTGAAGGCATTCGAGAAGGCGCTGCGGGAGAACGACGAGATGATCGCGCCCTCGATGATGTACGCATACGCCTCGTTGATGGAAGGCGTCCCGTTCGCCAATGGCGCACCGAACCTGACTGTTGACTTGCCAGTAATGCTCGAATTGTCACGTAAGAACGAAGCGCCGATATGCGGCAAAGATTTCAAGACCGGGCAGACGCTGATGAAGACCGTGCTCGCGCCCGCGTTCAAGGCGCGGTTGTTAGGCCTCAGCGGATGGTACTCGACCAATATCCTGGGCAACCGCGACGGTGAAGTGCTTGATGATCCCGGTTCGTTCAAGACCAAGGAAGAATCGAAGCTGGGCGTCCTCGAGCACATTCTTCAACCCGGACTTTATCCTGAACTGTACGGGAACATCTTCCACAAGGTCCGCATCAACTACTACCCGCCGCGCGGCGACAACAAAGAAGGCTGGGACAACATCGATATCTTCGGATGGCTCGGCTATCCCATGCAGATCAAAGTCGACTTCCTGTGCCGCGACTCGATTCTGGCCGCACCAATAGTGCTCGACCTAGTCCTGTTCCTCGACTTGGCGCAGCGCAGTTCTGAACTGAACGGCCTCGGCATTCAGGAGTGGCTCAGCTTCTACTTCAAGTCCCCAATGACCGTACCCGGGCTCTATCCCGAACATGATCTGTTCATCCAACTGATGAAGCTGAAGAACACCTTGCGCCACCTGAAAGGCGAAGAGCTGATCACACATTTGGGATTAGAGTATTACGACTAAGCTCTAGGGCATTAGTTTAGTCATGTTATAATGACCATAGTCATGTTGAGGTGACTATATGAGAACGATGCCTGCCGGCGAATTCAAAGCGAAGTGTTTGCAGGTGATGGAACAGGTGAGATCAACCCGAACACCCGTTGTGATCACCAAGCGGGGCAAAGCGGTGGCCAAGCTCGTGCCTGCGGACCAGGTTTCGAAGTGGGTTCCCGGACGCCTCGCCGGCAAAATTGAAATACTCGGAGATATCGTTTCTCCTGTCGTGCCGTGGGACGACTGGGAGGCGCTGAAGTGATCCTGCTGGACACGCACGTGCTGGTGTGGATGGTAACGGACCCCAAGCGCCTCTCTCGAACGGCCGACCGCGAAATTCACAAAGCGCAGCGTGACCGCAGCTGTGCAATTGCCTCCATTAGCCTTTGGGAACTAGCGCAGATGTTTCACAACCACGATTTGCGAGGCGTGGGGTCCATAGAAAATTCCATTCGCGACATTCTCGAAGACACCGGGGTGAAGGTATTGGAAATTACTCCTGAAATTGCAGATTTGAGCATGGCGTTCCCTGAAACCTACCCAAAAGATCCTAGTGATCGGCTGATTGGCGCCACAGCGCGGGCCTACGGACTGACTCTGCTCACTCGGGACGAAAGAATTCTCTCCAGTCCCCTGATTCGTGCGCTCTGGTAACCGAGTACCAAGTTAGGTCTTCAGTTTCTTGTAATCGTCGAACTTCGCCAGAAACCTGTCGATATCTTTCTTCTGCAGATAGTACGGAGTCGACAGCCGTAGCTTGTGTGGGTCGCCGCCGCGGATGCGAATCTTATGTGTCTTCCACAACCAATTCTCCAGATCGGCGCGCTGAATCGGTGGGACGTTCACGCTGACGATCGCGCACCGCAGAGCGGCGTCGGGAGACGTCCACGACTCGGCTCCGCGCTTCTGCATCTCGGCGAGAATGTAGTCGGCGAGCGTGCGATGGCGCGTCTCAATACGATCCATCCCAATGTCATTCGCGAGCTTGATCGAAGCGCGCAGCCCCCACAGCGCGGGAACATTCGAGCTGCCGATGCGTTGGAAGCGTTCGGCGCGAATCTTCGTGTCGTCCCAGCCTTCCGTAGCGATGGTGTTCCACAACCGGTCGATCACTTCATCCCGCACATAGAGGAAGCCCGAGCCTTTGGTCGACTGCAGCCACTTGTGCGGGCTCGCGGAATACATGTCGCAGCCGAGGTCGTGGACATTCAGCCGCATCATGCCCGGCACGTGCGCGCCATCGACGGCGGACAGGATTCCTTTGCTGCGCGCCAAGCCGGCGAGTTCCTTCGCAGGCAGTACCACTCCCGAGAATGTCGTGATGTGGCTGAAGAACATCACACGGGTACGCGGGGTGATCGCGTCGTTGAATAGGTTGAGCACCTGAGCGGCGTCCTTCACGGGGCGGGGAAGCGTGACCTTTTTGATGACGATGCCGTAACGCTTCGCCTTCAAGTCCCACGGATGTTCGCCGCCCGGATGCTCCTGGTCGGTCATCAGCACTTCATCGCCGGGCTTCATTTCGACACCGTTGGCGATGTAGCTGTTCGCTTCGGTGGCATTGCGCAGCAGGGCAATCTCGTCGCGCTTGCAGCCGACAAAATCCGCCAGGGGATCGCGGAATTCGTTCCACGCGGCGTATCCCCAGATGGGATAGTCCTCGGGATCCTGCTGGTCCATTTTCTCGGTCGTGGTGTAGCCGTCAAAAATTGCGCGAAGGACGGGCGCGGGACTCGATCCGACCGTACCGTTGTTCAGATAAGTGTCGTCGTCTGGGATCAGGAACTGCTTACGCATCTCGGCCCAATACGCGTCCTCGTTCTTGTCGAGCAGCGAATGGTCGGGCAGGGGCGGAGTTTTCTCGAGCTGAGCAAAGAGATTTCCGCGCAGGGCCAGTGAAGCGGCGATTCCGGTCGTGGCGCTAGAGAGAAAATGGCGGCGGTTGAGCACAAGGGACCTCCCGAGGTCGCGAACGTTATACCACGAAGCGACGAAGAAAAAAGACGAGCAGGCAGCGGCACAATGACGAATGACTCCGGACGTGACAGTTCTCGGGAGGAGAACGCTTGCCACAAGAAGGTCGGAAACAGGTTGAGTACCCGATGGGGTTGGAGTTGCCGGCGGTGGCGACAGCCACACAACGCTTCGATTGAAATGCCCTGTTTCTCGCGCACAGAACGCGCGAGAAACAGGGCGCGCCCGAGAATCATGTTGTCGAAGCGATCTGGTGGAGGTATTCGACGAACGATCGCACGGCGCCGTCCATTCCTTGCACTTTTTCGTTCTTTGACTCGATGACGTAATACTCGTCGGGCGCGTGAGCTCCGCTGCCGTGACCGAATCCGAAATGGCCGGCGGCGAGATGCAAGGGTTCGTTGGTGAACACGTACCCAGGCCAGGAACCTGCGCTGCGCGGGAGCACGATGGGATCGATGTTGTTGTTCTTGTAGACGGCGGTCTGGGCGCGAATGAGCGCGGCGTCGGCAAGAGTGCTGTTGGGATCGTATCCGCCCGTCATGTTCACCTCAATGTCGCCGAAACCATGCTTCGCCAGATGAGCCTTGAGCGCGGCGAGAGCTTCGGTGGCCTTCATGTCGGGGACGAGGCGCATGTCAATTTTCGCGACGGCGCGGTGAGGAAGAATCGTTTTGCCGCCGGGGCCGGTGTAGCCTCCCACCAGACCTTCAATGTTTACCGTGGGGCGGGACATCAGAAGTTCGAGAGCTTCCTGCCAGCTCACGTCGTGAACCCAGTGGTCGACGCCCATCTGTTTCTTGGCCACGGCTTCATCGAGTCGCTGGGCTGCGGTAGCGATCATGGCCTTTTCAGCGGCCGAGAGCGGTCGAGCCTTGTCGGCGAAACCCTCGATGGCGGGATCGTTGCCGTCTGGTGACACCAGTGTTACCAGGGCTTCAACCAGATGCCACGCCGGACTGTCGACTCTCGCTTTGTTGCTGGAGTGAATGTCGCGGCGCGGGCCGCGTCCCCAGCGCTCGCCGCTCGAAACTAGCTCGAGTTCGACGACGCCCTTGGCACCTAGAGTCATCGTTACCTTGCCATCCAACTCCTGCTCGGCGGAAGGCATGAAGATTCCCATGCACGGGCGAAGTGCGGCCATCACTTCAGGACGATTTACGATCTGCGGAAAATGCGGAGAGCCGATCTCTTCTTCTCCTTCAGCTACCAAGACAAGGTTCACAGGGAGTTTGCGGCCGGCGGCACGCATCGCATGCAGCGCCGCAACGAATGAAGACTCCGGGCCCTTTTGGTTGACGGCGCCGCGGCCGACGACCACCGTTCCAAGACCAGGTTTTTCGACCAGTGACGCAGCCCAAGGTGGCGATGACCATTCGGCTGGATCTGCCTGCTTGACGTCATACATGAAGTAAAGCCCGAGCGTCTTCGGAGCTCCCGCATCGAGCTTGGCAAAAATTCCCGGTTGCCCGTCGGTGGGAATCTTTGTGACCTCGTTGAATCCGGCCTCGCGAAGGAAACGCATGGTAAGGTCGCAACCTTCGTTGACTCCGCGATTCTCGGCGGCGATCGAAGGCTGCTTGATCCATTCCTGCAAACGCTGGACGGCCTCATCATGATGCTTCTCGATCTGGGTCCAGATGGGAGTAAGGTCCGCCTCAGCCGCGGCGGCTCGGGGGGGAATTGCCAAGGTGGCGGCGCCCGCGAGGGTGCCCTGAAGGAAGGTTCGTCGGTCCATGACGGGAGAGGATAATCGCTGGAGAAGGGTCTCGTCTAGCAGGAATCCGCCAGAGAGAATGTTGTGATTTCAAATCCAAACTGTGAGGGATGGAAAACAGGAATGGCGGAGAGGGTGGGATTTGAACCCACGATACCCGTTAAGGTATGTCCGCTTTCGAGGCGGATCGTTTCAACCACTCACGCACCTCTCCGCGTCGGACAAAGCCGTCAGCTCTCAGCCGCCAGCAAAAGCAGATTCCTCCGCCTTCGCTTTGCTCAGCGTCGGAATGACAAAGAAGCGGACGCTTGGCACTTCTCACCTAAGACTGACGAGCAACGATTAACGACGATTTTTAAAGAACGTTTGCAGCAGTTCTGCACTCCGCCCGGCTAAGACTCCGCTTCTCACGTCGAGTTTGTGGTTCAGTTGCGGGTGATTCAGAACCTGCATGACCGACCGTACAGCGCCAGCCTTCGGATCATCCGAGCCGTAGACCAGACGCTTGATGCGGGCTTGCACCATGGCGCCGGCGCACATGGGGCACGGCTCAATTGTAACAAACAGCTCACAGTCTCCCAGGCGGTGGTTACCAATGGTTGCACCGGCTTCGCGGAGAGCGACGATCTCTGCGTGGGCGGTGGGATCGGAGCCGGTGATGTTGCTGTTCCATCCACGACCGACGATTTTGGCGTCGGAGACCACGATGGCGCCCACTGGGACTTCATCCATTTCTAGAGCGCGACGGGCACAGCGGAGGGCTTCTTCCATCCAGAGTTCGTCGGAGCGAAGATCGTCGTTGGTCGCTGGGCCTTGGTCGTTGGACATTGCTGACGAGGGTATTCTACGTGGATCTCTGACAACTGCGGGACGACAGATTCGTTCGTGCGCAGGATCAGATCACTGTAAGCACGTTTTGTACGACTTCGGGCACGACTGCGCGGATTACTGCGGGAACGACGATGCGGGCGATCGGGTAGGCAATCGCCAGGCTAGGGACGACCAGGAGCAGCCACGTCTTCATAGACAGATTGTTGAAGTGGGCTCTCATCGCGTCCTCTGGTAATGGATACGGAGCCTTATATCGGAAAGTTCCGTGGGAAGCCGATCGCTAAACCACGGAGGGCACAGGTTCACAGAGGAAACGTTCTGTCATCCGAGGCTGGTTTGGAGAAGATACCCACCCGATTGGGTAACGCGGCTGGCCGTGGTATTCTAGGCGCGTTATGGGCTTGCCGAACTTGCTGCGCAAAGTATTTCTCGTTGACCTGCTGCAAGGTCTGAAGGTCACCTTCCGCTATCAGGATCCGAAGGAGATCTATACCGAGCAGTATCCGCTGGAACGGCCGCAGGTCGCCGAGCGTTATCGTGGAGCGCCACGGTTGAACGTGAACCCGGACACCGACGAAACCATGTGCATCGCGTGCGACCTTTGCGCGCTGGCTTGCCCGGAAAATTTGATTGTTGTATCGAGCGAACGCAACGAGAAGACCCGCCGCAAAGAGCTCACCAATTTCACCTACGACTTGAGCCGCTGCATGTTCTGCGGGCTGTGTGAAGACGCGTGTCCCACGGATGCGCTGGAACTGACCCAGGACTTCGAGCTCGCCAGCTACACCCGCCAGGGATGGATCTGGGACCGGACGACGTTGGAAAAGGGGCCGGAACCTACGCTGTATCGGAAGTAAGTAATTCGAAGAAACGTGCCGTCCCTACGGGACTCTCGGGTCGGTTTACTCGTTTACCCGACGTTTTCATGCCGGGCTTTCACATTCCGCCGTTACGCGGCTGCTTTGTTGGCGCCTCCTGCATCTCGTTACATCTCGGTTGCCAGCGGACATCTCGCATGACACTGCGGCACGCTCGCTTACGCTCGCGGGACGGACGAAGGCGTCCGTCCCTACACAATCGGGGCTACGGGATTCGCCGGATACCAGGTTCCCCTACGGAGTTTGAGACTTGGGAGCGAGCCTTATTCTCGAGGAGATCCCATGGCAAAACGGCTTATTCTGCTTATCGCAATTCTGAGCTGCGCTAGTTGGTTGGCCGCGCAGCATACACGGACTGCGGTGCCTGCGGCTCCGCCGCCTCCACCTCCAACTGCGACAACTACACCTCCGGCGCAGACGACTGCACCGAACGCGGCTACTCCAACGGCCCCAGCTGCGACTGCAAACACTAGCACTCCGCCGGCGAATCCAAACATGACGCCGCCGACCAATCCGATTGGGCCGCCGACACCGATAACGACCAAGGCGGCAGGGGAGGGAACGGAGAGCGTTCCTCCACCGATAAGCAGCGCGGAGACTCCGACACCGACTGGGGAAGCGCCGACTCCGACGCCGCAGACTCCTGTACCGGGCAGCGGTCAGCCCGTGAGTCCGGGGCGGCCTCCTGCTCCTGTCCCACCATGCGTGAGCGTCTCGGGCGCGGCGGCGAATAATTCGAACACGAATGCCAGCCCTCAAAATCCGAATCCGCCGTCCGGCTCTACGCCAGTGGCTCCGGGGAGCACAACCGCACAGCCTGGTGTGGATCCCATGACCGGTCCATGCCCCGTGGGTACAATGCCGAGCGGCAGCGCGCCACCTTCGCAATGAAAGGGAATGGGGAGTGGCAGTAAGCCGGAGTGAGGATCAGCACCTTGCCGGCTGCCCATAATCCTTACTCCTGCCCCGATGTGATCAGTTTTCTCTCCGGCAGGAAATACATCGCAGGGATCAAGGCGAAGATAAAGAACGAAGCGTAAACCGAGACGTAGGCAAGCGGGATCGACAAGAAATAGAGCCCAGCCGAGAAAGCGTTCTTCCGCTGCACGCCGGCATGATAGTCGCGGAGATTTCCGTCCCTGCCATCTTGCCGGACGAGTTCGGTGCGCAGGATGTAAAACGCGCTGCCGCACATGGCCAGGTCCAGTCCATAGAGCGCGACCGCCATGGGTTGGTGGTAGTTCTTTCCGAGGAAATCGGTAACGAAGGGCACGAGTGACATCCAGAAGAGCAGATTCAGATTCGACCACAAGAGGCGTGCGGTTACCTCATGCACTGCGTGAATCAGGTGATGGTGGTTCACCCACATGATGGCGACCACCAGGAAGCTGAGCCCATAACTCATGAAGACGGGCGCGACCTTGAGCAGAGCTGGCCACGTGGGCTGGGAAGGCGCGCGGAGTTCGAGCACCATGATCGTCACGATGATCGCGATCACGCCGTCGCTGAAGGCTTCCAGGCGGCTGGTGGTCATTTCGCCGTGGGGCATGGGGAAAATCTAGCACAGGGGAATTCAGAATGCAGAAGTCAGAATGAAGAATGCAGATTGAAGATTTCAGATCTAAGATTGACACCTAAGGCCATTCGCCTCGAGTGCGAGCGGTTCAATCTGAAATCTAAAATCTGAAATCTACAATTTTATTCACGCTGGTTGCTGCTGCGTCATGCAGTGCATTGCGCCGAGGCCCCAAATGAAGTCTCCCGAATAGATCGGGACGATTTCACGGATGGGGAAGAGCTCTGCCAGAGTATTCAGCGCGATGCGGTCGTTGGGACGATTGAAGACTGGGGCGAGCACGACTCCGTTGGCGATGTAAAAATTTGCGTAGCTGGCCGGGAGGCGGCGGCCTTCGAACACGACTGGCTGCGGCATGGGGAGTTCGACTACGGTCAGTTGCTTTCCGTCCTGGTCCCGGGCGGACTGCAGGCGTCGCAAGTTGGCGAGCAAGGGAGCGTGGTTCTGGTCTTTAGGGTCCCGCTCGACCATGGTGATGACTGCGTCTTTGCGAACGAAGCGGGTGAGGTCGTCGACGTGGCCGTGGGTGTCGTCGCCGACGATGCCGCGTCCCAGCCAGACGGTGTGCGGGGCGCCGAGGTAGTCCGCAAAGGCTTTTTCGTATTGGACGCGCGTCATGTGCGGATTGCGCTCCTGCTCTTTGCTCAGCAAACACTCCTCCGTCGTGAGGATCGTGCCGGCGCCGTTGACGTCGATGGAACCGCCTTCGAGCACGATGCGCTCGGCGAGAGACTCGGGGCGGATTTCGTGCGCGTGGGTCGCCTTGGCCATGAGGCTGCCGATCTTGTCGTCGAGTCGCCAGTTGGAGTACTTGGCCCAGGCGTTAAAGCGGAACTTGAGGGCGCCAGACTGACGGGCCTCCGGCCCTGGACGGCCGATGGCGGCCGTCCCCACATGAATTTCCTCTGGGGCGTGAATTTCTTTCAGGAAGATACAGCCGGAGTCGCGCAGCCAGACGCGGTTGGTGGGCCAGCGATGGAATCGAACGTTGTCGGAGAGGGCGTCGGCGCGCTCAAGCACTCTGCGGGCTTGTCTCGCGGCAGACGCGTTGTTGACTATCAGTTCGACGCGTTCGTGCCTGGCTAGATTGCGGATGATCTCGGCGTACACCCACGAGATCGGCTCAAATTTCCCAGGCCAGTCGCCGTGATAGTGAGGCCACGCAAGCCAGGTGGCGGCGTGAGGCTCCCATTCGGCCGGCATGCGGAAGGATTCCAGGGAGTGAATTACGCTTGGCTTTGCAGATTTGGTTCTTCCTGAATTCTTACTCAATGCTAGGCCTTCCATCATTGGACTGATCGAACTTGCATAGCCGCCGGCAGGGATAACGCTCACATCCAAAGCAAAAATCTGACATCCCACGTCTTTCTAAGTCGCGTCGATAAAGCGGTTGGTAATGGGAGCGTAGCTGTCGATGCGGCGATCGCGGAGGAAGGGCCAGTTGCGGCGGATGTCTTCGAGCGACTTCAGGTCGACGTCGCCGACGAGAATCTCCTCGCGATCGTGCGATCCCTCTGCGAGGACGCGACCGAAGGGATCGCAGAAAAAAGATCCGCCCCAGAATTCCAGACCCTGTCCGGGAGCCGACTTGCCGCGGATGTTTCCGCTTTCAAAGCCGACACGGTTCACGACCGCGACATAGACTCCGTTGGCAATGGCGTGAGCGCGCTGAATGGTGCGCCAGGCATCGTGCTGGGCGACTCCGAACTCCGCCTTCTCGGCGGGATGCCAGCCGATCGCCGTGGGATAAAACAAAATGCTGGCACCCTGCAGGGCGGTGAGGCGCGCGCCTTCGGGATACCACTGGTCCCAACAAACGAGCGTTCCCAGCTTCCCGGCGCTGGTATCGAGGGCGCGGAAACCGAGGTCTCCAGGTGTGAAATAGAACTTCTCGTAGTACAGCGGGTCGTCGGGGATGTGCATCTTGCGATAGAGCCCGCGCAAGGAGCCATCCTTGTCGAAGGTCGCCGCCGTATTGTGATAGATGCCGGGGGCACGTTTTTCGAAGAGTGATGCGATCAGGATTATTCCGTTGCTTCGAGCCGCGGCGGCGAGCTTTTCGGTGCCGGGACCCGGGATCGGCTCGGCAAGGTCGAACAGGGAATGATCTTCGCGCTGGCAGAAGTACTGCGTTTGAAAAAGTTCAGGCAGACAGACCACCTGGGCTCCGCGTTGGGCAGCCTCGGCGACGCGGCTGAGAGCTTTGTCGAGATTTTGCTCTGGCTCCGGGCCGCAGGACATCTGGACCAGGGCCACGCGGAATTTTTCTGGCGGCAACGTTCCGACCTCCGGGATCAATATAGCATTCGCCGCGGTTCGGGTTGTGGCGCTCAACTGACTTCGCGCGCGTGAGCAGAGTTTTTATTTCACCGCAGAGATCGCTGAGAAAATCCGCGGAGGACGCTGAGAACTGCGCAATGTGATTATGGCTTGGCGAGAGCCGAGAGGGCGCGTGCCAGGCGCGGTTGTGGCGCTACCATATTCTCGAGACGCTGCATGATTCCGGGAGAGGGCATGGAGCGGACTATCGCCTCGATGGCGCGCTCGGCATCGAAGGATTCGGACTTCACCAGATCCAGAAGGAATTCCAGCGCGGCATCCTGACGGGTCAGGGCGATCGCTGAGAGCAGCACGGATCGAAACCACGGGTCAGGCGCTGCGTCCAGGCTCTTCTGAAGAATATCGAGGGCTTGCGGGGAGTGAGTGCCCGCAAGAGCCAGAGCTGCTTCTCCAGCGGCGTCGTCGCCTCCGATGAGAAAGCGGCTGACCCAAGGGATGGCAGAGACGCCTTCGAGCCGCAGGATTCCCCCGTAGCAGGCGCCCAGCACCTCGGGTTCGTCGTGGGCAAGAGTGGCTCTGAGACGAAGCAGCAATGATGCCGACGGAGAGCCCACCTGCTCGATGGCGCGAGCTACTTCGGCGCGAACGGTTTTTTCCGTGTCAGCGAAGAGGTCGATGAGATGGGCCAGAAGTTCGTCGTTGGTCAGGCGGCGGCACTGAACGAGCGCGAGGGCGCAAGTCGCACGCAGCGTGCCGGCGGTGTCGGAGCGGCCTCCCCAGACGGCCTCAAGTTGGATGTGTCGCATGCCGCGAAGAAAGATTTCCGGGTCCTGCACCTCGAACGCTGCCAGAGTGCGGCTGATGGCGTTCTTGGCCCAGCACTGCGGGTCGGATTTCTCCGGATTTTCGAAGAAGCGGTCGAAAGATTTCAGGAGGTCGGGAGTGAGAGCGGTGAGTCCGAACTCGCGCGCGAGGTCGGCGGCCTTGGCGACGATGAAATTGTTACGCTCCGTCAGGGCTTTGCGGAGAGGTTCGGTGCGGGAGTCTTGCGGTGCTTCACGAAGGGTGTCGAGCGCAGCGATTTGTGCTTCGAAGGCTCGCTTGCCGGGCATGAGCGAAGTGTATCGTGAGTGGCGGCGGGGAAAGATGCTGCCGCTATCACAGGGTTGGCTGTGTGGTCGGGCGGCTCGCTTCGCCTGGCGAGACAGCCGAGGCGGCTGTCGCCACATGAGTCTCTTCTCCACGGGAGTTGTGCTCGTGGCATCCTTTCACGTCCTTCCTGTAGAGTATTGAGTCAAAGAAAAACGGACTGAGCTTGGAGGCTTGCTTGAAACAGGGCAATCACGGAAATTCGCATGGGCAGCAAGGCGGCGGAGAGGGGGTCGACCGGAAGTTGCACGATCCGATTGAGGATCGGCTGATTCCGTTGGAACCGCTGGACCTGGGCAAGATCCGATCGATTGACGGGCTGGTGCGGGCCATGTCGAAGACTGCGTTCACCGGACGCCAACTCGGCGAAGCGGCCGACGTTCTGGAAGCGATGGCGCTCGACGAAGATGCTTTTGTGGTGATGACGCTGGCCGGCGCCATGACGGTGGCCAAGCAGGGATTGATCATCGCCGAGTTGATCGATCGCGGGATCGTCAATGCGATCGTTTCGACTGGGGCGCTCATGGCTCACGGGCTCGTGGAGGCGACCGGGCGGGCGCATTTCCGGGCAAATCCAGAAGTCTCGGACGAAGAACTGTACGAGCGGGGCTACAACCGTGTGTACGACACACTGGAGCCGGAGCAGAACCTGGACGATGTCGAGGAAGTTATGTCGGCGGTGCTGGAATCATGGGACCACAACGAAGTCATGTGTTCGTACAAGCTGAACCATGCGATCGGAGCCTATCTTTCGAAGCACGCGCAGGGACAGCGGGGCATTCTGAAGTCGGCGTACGAGAAGGGCGTGCCGGTGTTTGTGCCGGCGTTCAGCGATTCAGAGTTAGGCCTGGATACGGCGTTGAATAATCGCCTGCGCGAGTCTACGGGACGGCACAAGATTCGATTCGATCCGTTTGAGGATCTGGAGCACTTTGCGGCAACCCTGCTGCGGCAGAAAAAGCTGGGAATTTTCACGATTGGTGGCGGCGTTCCGCGAAATTGGTCGCAACAGTTTGGGCCATTCTGCGAACTGCGTCACCGGCGGCTGGGGGAGAACGTTCCGCTCAAGAGATATCACTACGGGCTTCGCATCTGCCCTGAGCCCGTGTATTGGGGTGGACTGTCGGGCAGTCCTTATAGCGAGGCGATCTCTTGGGGGAAGTTTGTGCCACCGTCGGAGGGCGGGAAGTTTGGTGAGGTGTTTGTGGACGCGACCGTAGGGTTCCCCATCATTGTCGCCGCTGTTCTGGAGCGGCTGGACAAGGCGAAGAAGGGCGGTAGGAAAAACGCCAAGGGCCTCGCCAAGAAATGAGGCCTAAACCTGCAGACTCACCACGGGGGGCACAGAGGCTCACAGAGGAAATTCGAACCGGGGGGTTACCTGACCGCCTCGGGAGTAGACTCCGCTTGCTCGATGGATTGATCGGTTTTTACCCGACGATACAGCGGCGCAAGGATACTATTTTCAAGTACTTCCGACTCGGCCTGAAACCAGTCCTGCAGCTCTTGTCCCTCTTCCTGGCCTCGCGTTTCGTAAAGCTGTTGGGCGCGCGAACGCACCTTTCGCTCTACCATGCGCACCATCAGAGCCTGCTGTTTCTTTCTACGTGTTTCGATATCCAACCTTAACGCTCCTTACGTCTTAGCCATCACCTCTATGATAACCGAAACCTGTTAACGGAAGATTACATCCGGCTAATTCGGATGGTTACCAAAGTGCCAAGCTCGCCATCTCTCTTGTGCTTCCTAAACTACTGATATATCTAAGACTTAGATTCTCGGGGCGCGGCCTCGGTGCAAATATTTCCGCCGAAAGCGCACTTGCCAAGCTGCGAAGGCAACTCTTTGAGGCTGTGGGAGCGACAGGTGCGCGGTGCTTCCAATTTCACGCTCGGCGCTGCGACCGAGTGGTGAAGGGAGTCTTCAGGAGTTTGGGCTGGACGTCGTCGTAGAGCGTGAACTGCTCGCCCCTAGTCGAAGATCAATACCGCCGACGCGATCACGGTGGTCCAGAGCGCACGCTTATCGCCTACTGCCGACTGCGTGACGTTCGCTGTGCGAACGATCTTGTTCGAGAGGCGGTAGATCTGCTTTTTCTCGTCCCAGGAGCGGTCAGGGTCAAATTCCACGTTCAGTGTCGTGGCCAGCATTTCGGCAGCGAGTTCTTCGGCGTATTCGCCGGCAGCGTCTTCGGTCTCGCCGAAGGAGTGATGCTCACTCAGATATCCGTAGGTATTGCGGTCCGCGGGAATGGCTACGCCGATCGAAGAGGCGAGCAGGCGGTGAGGTTCGCGCGTCGAATTCTCGGCGACGACGGCGAAGACGACCTCGCCCGGATGGAGATACTTCACGCCTTCCTTGCGGGCGAGCAACTTGCAATTCGGGGGAAAAATCGAGGAGACACGCACCAGATTCTGGGCGGCGATGCCCGCATCACGCAACGCCAATTCGAACGAAGTCAACCGCTCGCGGTGTTTTCCCACGCCCTTGGTGAAGAAAATCCGCTTCGGAACCATGTCTTTGCCCAATTCACCTGTCCTCCGCAAAGTAAATTTGAACGTTAAGAATGCACAATCTAACACAATGCTTTGTAAAGGAAATATGAATTTCGGGGACAGACGAGAAAATTTCGGAGAGTGGATTTCTAATGCGGACGCCGTCAGAGTGTGGACCTCAGGCGTCAGACCTCAGGCCTCCGCATCGTCAGCGCTGAGGTCCGAAGGCTGAGGTCCGACGCCGGGCTTTGCGCTTTAGTCGGCTTTGACGGACGCAACGGTAATGGTGTTGTCTTTCTCGGTTCCGGTGACGGTGGCTTTGGCGCCCGCCTGCTTGTCGAGAGTGTCCAAAGCGGTCTTGTCGCTGGTTTCGAGCGTATAGACTTTGTCGCCGACCACCAGGGCATACTTCGAGCCTTTCTTAACGCAGGCGCGCGCGCATTCGGCGGCGGAACCCATGTGTTTGGCCCCGCACATAGCATCGCTCACGGTCCCGGTGTAGGTTTTGCCGGCGGCAAAAGCGATAGAAGCGGACAGGCCGACAATCATCAGCAGGCTCAATATCAAGATTCCAGCGTTCCGAGCACGGACATTCATCAGAGAGTCTCCTTGGGGTTTTTTCTTGTCAAGACTGGCGCAAGGGAAGGCGGCACGCGCCACCCAGCCTTCACTCTAAAGATGCACTTGCAGGAACAAAGTTACAAGGGGCGGGAAGGACAAAAAAGCGGAGACGCACTGGCGCGCGCCTCCGCGCGGATGCCCGGTTTGAAATAGGGGGGAGGGCCCGGGCAAACTTGGACTGCGCGCGGCGAATAAGCCAGCGCATCGCCGTCGTTCAGTAAAACGACGGCGTTCCGAGAATTCAAACACGGTGCTATCACGAGATCCCCAACTGCTTTTTAAGCCGGGTCGCGGGCTGTTGCTACCCAGTTGAGCGACAGCCCGCGACCAGACCTTCCGTGAGAAGAACGGGCCAGAGTACATCCCAAAGGACACGGTTTGAAAAAACGATGAATCTTGTTCCAAAAGCCGAACAAAACCGACCAAGTGCTATTTCGGGGCCTTTACGGAATAGATCAGATCCACGTCTACGGTCTTGTCGCGCGCATTGGCAGTCACATGCGGGGAGACGTCCCAGTCGAGGCCAGAGGGCAACAGCTTGTGAGCTGCTGGCAGGTATTCGCTCAGGTACGTGGAATCGAAGACATCGCCGGGTCGGAGCTTCCAGGCATTGCGCAGCTTCGCCGTAAGGCTGTTATCCAAACCCCGAAATTCGAGTTCTCCCATGTGATATTCGTAGCCCTCTTTCACGTTGAGGTGGATGAGCGCCGTGCCGTCGGCATCGTCGAATTCGGCGTCGACCTTGATCGAGGCCGTGACGTAGCCGCGGGAGCCGTAGAGCTTCTGAATGTCTTTCAAATTGTCGCCAATGCGAACAGTATTGGCGAAATCTCCTGGCTGGGCGCGGACCATCTTTTGCAAAACGTCGGTGGAAAATTTGTTATTCCCAGACCATTGCAATGCCTTGATCTTGTATTGCCGCCCAGGAGTGACGGAAAAAGTAACATCCACGATGGTCAGATTTCGTGGGCCGCCGTCGTCGCTGTTGGCAGAGGGCTTTTTTACGACGTTGGGTTGCGGCACACCGAAAGCGGCCTTCAGGTACCCGCGAGTGTAATAAACGGGGAGCAGTTGGTGCTCCACGAGGGCGTTCAAGACACCGCGCGAGTATTCTGTCTCGAACACCCGCTGCGCCGCGGCTTTCAATGCCGGCAATTCGGCTTCGCCCGCGCCGGTGAATTCGACGTTCCGGATCTGGATCAGAACCTGAGAAACGTGGTAGACGATGGAATCGATAGGACCATTGGCTTTGCGAGCTCGCTCGTACTCAACGTTGCCGGGGATGACATTCTCCACCAGCAGAGCCTGCAACACGTCGGAAACCCGGTCGGCGAGATTACCGGAAAGCGGCACTTCACCGTTGAACATGGGAGCGCGTTCCTTGATGCGCTGAAGGAGTTCCTGGTCGGAGAACCATACGAAATCTTCGAAGCGTACGGGCACGAACTTGTCAACATCGGTGACCTGCAGGGCGAGCTTGGGTCCGGCGGAAGAGTAGGAGTAGCTGTAAGTGATGTCGGTGAAGACTCCGAGATCGCCCAGGCGGCGTGCGGCTTTTTTAAAATCGTCTTCCACGACGGTCTTTCCCATCTGCAGTCCACTGGCGGCGATGACGGCTTCGTCGGAGTAGCGCTTCGTCCCCGAGACTTTTACGGAAAGCAGCTGCCGATCGGCCGCCGGCAGATGATCGAACGACTTTCCGGACGATTGCGACTCGCACAATGGCAGACCTATTCCCAGCAGGAGCAGGACGGCGAGCCATCTGGAAGATCTCATCATCGCGTAGGGGCTGGCACCAATTCTTGCGTGGATTTGTGCTTGACGGCAATGTCGATAAACGCCAGGGATGCGCGGCTCAGAGCCTTGTCCTTGCGGAAGACGAGCGCCAGATCGCGGCGGACATGGGCATCGGCGAGCGGAATGGCAGCCAGCGACCTGGCTCGAACGTCTTCCTCGACGTTCGAGCGCGAGATGAAGCCGATGCCAACGTCGGCGGCCACGAAGCGCTTCAGCAGTTCGCTGGAGTCGAGTTCCATGGTGAAGTTGGGCTTCAGGCGGCGCTCATGAAACAACTGCTCGATGGCGTCGCGTGTGTGCCCTGCTTTGGGAACGATCAGAGGGAACTTGCTTGCGTCCACAATGGTGGCGGACTTCATCTTTCCCAGAGGATGTTGGGGCGGCGCAATCAAAATCAGCTCATCTCGATGGATGAGCACTACGGTCAATCGGTTGTCGTTAACGGGAAGGGAAATGACGCCGAAATCGACCGAGTTGTCGATGATGGACTCGAGGATTTTCGCGTAATCAGAGCGCTTGATGTTGACGGAGACTTCCGGATACTGCTTTTTAAAATCCGCAAAAACGTACGGCAGGATGTGGAGGCATGTGCCTTCATTGGCCCCGACGATAATCTCGCCGCGGGGGACGCGCTCCATTTCGGCGATTGCGACCATCATGGCCTTGCGGGCGTCGAGCGTCTCTTCGACATATTTCAGGAATGCCTTTCCCGCAGCGGTGAGCGAGACCTTGCCGCCGGACCGGTCGAACAGCTTGGCGCCAACCTCTTCCTCGACACCGCGAATCTGGGAGGATATGGCCGGCTGCGTGCGAAAACGCTTCTCGGCCGCACGCGAGAACGAAGCGTGCCGGGCGACTTCCAGAAACGTCTCGAGCTGGTCGAAGTCCATAGAAAGCTTTCAGCTGTCAGCCCGCAGCTTGCAGCCAAAGAAATCAGTGTTAGTTTCGAAATCCCACCACCTGGTTTGGCTGAAAGCTGATAGCTGAGGGCTGATAACTCAAGTATAAATTCCGCTTTATCCCCGCTATAAGAACAATCGAATTGCGCCTCGTGGCGATGGGCATTACACTCGTCGGTTTGCGCGACGCGACCGATTGTAGCAGAGGGATAAACCACTGTTGGCCGTCCGGCGTTCGCCCCCGAAGGCGCCGTCGACATCCATGTAGAACGCAGCCGCTCGCTTCGCATCGCGGGACAGCCGAGGCGGCTGTCTCCACGTGAGCTTGCTCGGCCAACGACTTTTAGAACCGACTCCCGCGAAGGAATCCCTATGGCAGACCCAAAGACTGTCCTCGAATTCGCAAGGAAGCATGACGCCAAGATTCTCGATCTGCGCTTTACCGATATTCCGGGGCTGTGGCACCACGTTTCGTATCCCATCGAACAACTCACCGAACCGTCGTTCGAAGAAGGTTTTGGGATTGATGGCTCTTCGATTCGCGCCTGGGCGGGCATTCACGAAAGCGACATGCTGCTGAAGCCGGACGCGAACTGCCATCTGCTTGACCCCTTCACCGAAGTGCCGACGCTGGTGTTGATTTGTGACGTCGTCGATCCCGTGACCAAGCAGGCCTACGATCGTGATCCCCGGTTCATCGCCCGTAAGGCGGAGATGTATTTGAGTTCCAGCGGCATCGCCGATGCGGCTTATTTCGGAGCGGAAGCCGAGTTCTTCATCTTCGACAACGTGCGTTTCGACCAGCGCGAAAATTATGGCTTCTACTACATCGATGCCGAGGAGGGGAGGTGGAACTCGGGAAGGGAAGCAAACAATCTGGGCTACCGGCCGCGATTTCGGGAGGGCTATTTCCCTGTCGCACCGACCGACCATTACCAGGATTTGCGATCGGAGATGATGCTTACCATGCAGAGCTGCGGCATGGAGGTAGAGTGCCATCACCATGAGGTAGCGAGCGGGGGCCAGACCGAGATTGACGTGAAGTTCGATTCGCTACTGCGCTCGGCCGACAAGATGCTGCTCTACAAATACATCGTGAAGAATGTTGCAAACCGCAACGGCAAGACGGTTACATTCATGCCGAAGCCAATCTTCGGTGACAACGGCAGCGGCATGCATACCCACCAGTCGTTGTGGAAAGGCGGAGAGCCACTTTTTGCCGGGGATGGATACGCCGGGCTGTCGCAGCTCGCGCTGTGGTACATCGGCGGACTCATCCATCACGGGCCGGCGCTGTCGGCGATCATTGCGCCGACTACGAACTCGTATAAGCGACTCGTACCCGGATTCGAGGCGCCGGTGAGTCTGGCGTATTCACGGCGGAACCGCTCGGCAGCGTGCCGGATTCCCATGTACTCGGCCGCGCCCCGGGCCAAGCGGGTGGAGTTCCGTCCTCCAGACCCGAGTTGCAACCCGTATATGGCATTTGCCGCCATGCTGATGGCGGGACTGGACGGGATCGAAAACAAGATCGAGCCGGGGCAGCCGCTCGACAAAGATATCTACGAGACCGATCCCGAGGAAGTGTCGAAGATTCCTTCGATGCCTGGGTCGTTGGAGGAAGCTCTGGATGCCCTCCAACGCGACCATGCCTTCCTGCTGAAAGGGGACGTGTTCACGGAGGAGTTGTTGCGAACGTACATCGAGTACAAGAGGTCAAGGGAAGTAGATGCGGTCCGGTTGAGGCCGCATCCCTACGAATTCGCGCTCTATTACGACATTTGAGGATCGCGTTGGCGCGAAGGCCTAAAAGGCCAAACGGTTGTTAACAGGGCCCAACTTGCTTCCCTCAGGGGCTAAAGACCGCGTCTTTTTTGGCGATGGGCGGCGCGGCTTTAAGCCGCGCCCTTTCAAAGCTAGGGCTTCAGTTGCTTTTCGATCGCTTCGGTCATCTCTTTAGAGTCGGGCGTAATTGCAGGCTCGAAACGCCGGACCACGTTGCCGTCCTTGTCGACCAAAAACTTTGTGAAGTTCCATTGGATTTCGCCGGCGATCCCTTTCCCCGTGTCTTTCGTCAGATAGGCATAGAGCGGGGCTTGGTCCGCCCCTTTGACTGAAATCTTGGCGTACATGGGGAAAGTCACGTTGTACTTGCGACTGCAGAACGTCTTGATCTCCTCGTTCGTGCCTGGTTCCTGGGCGCCGAAGTTGTTGGCAGGGAAGCCCACAATGACAAAGCCTCGATCCTTATACTTCTCGTAGATGGCCTCCAGGGCGCTGTACTGAGGCGTGTAGCCGCACTGGCTGGCGACATTGACGATGAGTACGACCTTGCCTTTATAGTCCGCTAACGGGGCCGGTTTGCCGTCGATTGAGTTCAAGGTGAAAGTGTAAAGACTGGATCCCGCAAACAGAGACGTTGCCATAACTAGAATTGCTCCAATTAGAAGATAGTTCGAGGTACGGGAGACAAAGGATCGCATTTGCCGCTCCTGATGGATTCGGATTCTATAACGCCCACAGAGAAACTCGGAATGAGATCGAACATACGGGCAGAGGAAGCGGCGATGCAACCGGGGAATTGTAAATTTTATGTCTCGTGGTCAGAAAGCCGGGCTAGATAGCAGTGCGCACGGAGTTTTCTTTCATCGTGCGCTCGACAAGTCGCATGCGCTTGGTCGGAAGCAGGGGGTCGGTCATTCGTGGCTGTGCGGATTCGCAGCCACTCACAGTGAGTAGTTCGGTTCCCATTGCGTCGAGCGCAGAGTTGGAACGACCCAATACCATCAAAAGATACTTTTGGGCAATCGGGCGATCGGCCGGGTGGATCAGGGACCACCAGCGCCGCACAGATTCCTGCACTTCGGCTTCGCTCTTTTCTCCCACCACGAGGGCATCAATCAGGCGGTAAACCTTGCTCTTGATGGCTTGGTACGACACCGAAATCTCTTGGGGCATAGGGGTCCTGGGTCCTACTGTGCTTCCGTATAGTGCAATCGGCACACCAAACCGGTAGGTCGTTAGTTTGGTGTGGCTTAGGCTGATTCGCACAGCGTTAAACGTACGGTGAATGGAAGAATTCCGGTATGAGATATGAATTCTGGAAGGAGACGCTTTCGGATGTTCCTCTGCTTCCAGTGTGAGAGCAGTAGTTATTCTTCTTGTTCACACGAGCGCGCGAGACGAAGCCATAGGCGGGCGATATTTTTCCGACGGTTTACAATGTGGCGCTCTATTCAACTCGGGAGGCGCAATGAAACAGTGGGCCTGGATTTTGGCCGTTCCGGTTTTAATCTCAATCTCCGTAGCGCAAACGCAGACCTCGGCATCAGTCAGCAGTGACGGAAGCGGCTCCTCCGCTAGTTCAGGCATCTGGCATGAGGCCGGTCTGAATGACCGGATGTTCTTTCCGAAGGATATGTTGTGGGGTTGGGCGCAGTTTGACCTGGCGCCTCCCCACAACGAGATCGATCCCAACCTGTGCGCTGGAAATTCCTATGTGGACGGGGGCGCAAATGCGCCTTGCAACATGTTCGCCCGCTACATGCTCTCGGGAATTCTGGAGGTGCGACCGTTTGGGCGCGGCCCGCTGCGAAGGTTCATGGTTTTCGGGGCGCCCGCCTTCCTGTTTGGCAAGAACGTACCCAAAACGCTTTATACCTGGTCCCCGGACGCGATCGGTATCGAACACTCATGGGGAGTGGGGATCTATATGACGCGGGGCTTCGAATTTCGTGTTACGCAGCATTTCCTATTTGATCGGCTGGGCGCACGGAACAAAAATCTTGGGGTGGCCGACCTGGGAAACAATGGCCCGTGGGGACGATATGTGAGCCTTGGCGTCCGCAAAACGTTCGGCACGCGTCGCTGGTAGCCCGCTAAACCCGCGCTGCCACCGGTACCGGTCGCCGGGTAAAGCGCCGAACCAGCCAGACGATGAGTACGATGAACGCTCCCAGAAGCAAGAAAGGCAAGCCGAAAACGATAAACAGCCACAGGGACGCGCCGCCGCCAAAGGTGGTGACATCGCCGCCCACGGTCGCCCCGGAATCGCGGCGGAGGCGCCCACCAAACACGGTCAGGCTTTTGACGTTCGCGCCCGCGTCGAGGCGCACGTCTCCGCCAAAGGCTGTCGTGTCGCCCCCGACTATGGCATCGCGCTCCACCACAACGCTACCGCCGAAGGTGGTCACGTCGCCATCGACGCGGCCGCGAACCCGAACGCTGCAAGCGAAGCAGGTCACTTCCGCGACCTTCTCGTCGGACCCGACGGTGACGTCGTGGCCGAACTGAGTCCGGTCATGGGAACCTTCCGCAAACGCAGGGATTCCGAAGGCCGATACCAGCAAAAGGCAACACATCCAGCGCAGAGAACAGAACCCCATAGATCCTCCTGAGAACGCGGATACCTCAAAACGACTGATGGAGATTATCCCACAAGGTGTAAAGCCGTGGGACCGTCAGACTGTGGGTGAAATCACGGGCCCTGCGCGAAATTCTCTATATAATGACAGTTTTTGCATAGAGGGGCTGAATTTCCTGATCACGGAGGCTTTCGATGTCCGGTTCTTATAACGGTGTTGCGGTACCGGCAGATGGAAAAACGATTGGCTATGCCGGCAGTAAGTACAGCATTCCTGACAATCCCATCATCCCGTTCATCGAAGGCGACGGAACGGGCCGCGACATTTGGAAAGCGTCGCTTCGCGTATTCAATGCCGCGGTAGAAAAGGCCTATAAAGGGAAGCGTCGCGTTGCCTGGTACGAAGTATTTGCCGGGGAGAAGGCAAAGGCCAAGTTCGACACCTGGCTGCCCGACGAAACCGTCGACGCCATCCGTGAATTCCGGGTGGCTATTAAAGGGCCACTCACGACGCCCGTGGGCGGCGGCATTCGTTCCCTCAACGTCGCCCTGCGCCAGATTCTTGACCTCTACTGCTGCGTGCGTCCGGTGAAGTACTACAGCGGCGTGCCCTCGCCGGTGAAGCATCCCGAGCGCATGGACGTGGTCATCTTCCGCGAGAACACAGAAGACGTCTACGCCGGCGTTGAGTGGGAGCAGGGAACCGCCGACTGCGCCCGCTTGATCGAATTTCTGAACAAGGACATGTTGAAGGGCGGCAAGAAGCAGATCAGGCTCGACTCAGGCGTCGGGATCAAACCGATCTCGATTACGGGAACGAAGCGCCTGGTCCGCATGGCGATCCAGCACGCAATCGAGAGCGGCCGCAAAACGGTGACGCTTGTGCACAAAGGAAATATCCAGAAATTTACTGAAGGTGCCTTCCGCAAGTGGGGCTACGAGATTGCCACCGAGGAATTTCGCGACAAGGTCGTCACCGAGCGCGAGAGCTGGATTCTGGACAACAAGGACAAGAATCCGAGTTTGAGTATCGGCCAGAACGCCGAGATGATCGAACCCGGTATGGAATTCGCGCCGCCGGCGTTCCGGCAGTCGGTGGAAAAAGAAGTGAAAGAGGTGCTGGACGCGATCTATGCGACGCACGGCAACGGCTCTTGGAAGAAGAAGATCATGATCAACGACCGCATCGCCGACTCGATCTTCCAACAGGTGGTGACGCGCGCCGACGAGTACTCGGTGCTGGCCACGCCGAACCTGAATGGGGACTACATTTCGGATGCATGCGCGGCCCAAGTCGGCGGACTCGGCATAGCTCCGGGCGCGAATATCGGCGATGGCTACGCAATTTTCGAAGCCACGCACGGCACAGCGCCGAAATATGCCGACAAAGATGTAATCAATCCGGGCTCAGTCATTCTGTCGGGCGTGATGATGTTCCGCCATCTCGGCTGGAACGAAGCCGCCGATATGATCGAGCAGAGCATGGAGCGCACCATCGAACAGAAAAAAGTCACCTACGATTTCGAGCGTCTGATGCCGGGTGCGACAAAGGTGAAGACCAGCGAGTTTGCCGCCTACATGATTGAGAATATGGGAGCAGGCGTGCTGGTGTAGGGCAAGTGCTTGAACTACGAAGGACACGAAGTAACACGAAGGAATCGAATCTTGTGGTGTTCCTTCGTGCACCTTAGTGTCCTTTGTGGTTATTGATTTGTCGAAAGGACTCATTTCATGCGTAAGAAAGTCAGCATCGTGGGCTCAGGAAATGTTGGTGCGACTGCCGCTCACTGGATCGCCTCGAAGGAACTCGCGGATGTAGTTTTGATCGACATCATAGAGGGAGTGCCGCAAGGGAAAGGTCTTGACCTGCTTGAGGCGATGCCGATCGAGAAGCGCGACTCCTACGTCAGCGGAACGAACGACTATACGGACACGGCCAATTCCGACGTTGTTGTGGTTACGGCGGGCATCCCGCGCAAGCCGGGCATGAGCCGTGACGACCTGCTCAATACCAACTACAACATCATGAAGGCGGTGGTCAGCGAAGTAGTGAAGTATTCGCCAAACTGCATTCTGATCATTGTCTCGAACCCGCTGGATGCCATGGCGCAGACGGCTTATAAACTCAGCGGATTCCCTCGCGAGCGCGTGATCGGGATGGCCGGCGTGCTGGATTCCGCGCGCTTCCGCGCCTTTATCGCTGACGAACTGAAAGTCAGCGTGGAAAACGTGACGGCATTCGTGCTCGGTGGACACGGCGATACGATGGTTCCTCTGCCGCGCTATTCCACGGTGGCCGGTATTCCGATCACGGAACTGATCGAGAAGAACCGCCTGGATGCGCTTGTGCAGCGCACGCGCGACGGCGGCGCTGAGATCGTGAAGTATCTGAAGACAGGATCGGCCTACTACGCTCCGTCCGCAGCAGCGACGGAGATGGTTGAAGCGATCCTGAAAGACAAGAAGAAGATTCTCCCTTGCGCGGCGTATCTGCAAGGCGAGTACGGCATCAGCGGGTTGTATGTAGGAGTGCCTGTGAAGCTGGGCTCGAAGGGAATCGAGCAGATTATCGAGATCAAGCTAACGCCGGAAGAAAAAGCGGGGCTAGATAAGAGCGCGGCGGCAGTGAAGGAGTTGGTGGGGGTAATCGGAGTATAGCTAGGAGTCCGGTATGCGAAAAGTGATTTTGGTCCTCGTGATTGTCGTGGGCTTGGCGAACATCTGGTTTCTCTCGACCGAGTCGAGGGCGCATCACCTAACTGTCCGTACTTACTTTCGCACTGCCGAGAACCTGAAACCATATGCAAGGGTGAGATTCCATGGGGTCGACCTTGGCGCTGTGAAAGCTGTGAATCTGCGACCCGAATTCGGCAAGCGTCCGTAGAAATAATGATGAAATTGCGGGTTGATCATGGGTTGCAGATTCCCAACGATTTCGATTGCCTCACCGGCGACTGACGGCGCCCTCGGGCCGACCTTCGTAGAGATTGACGCTTCTAAGGCTGCTGGGCCGCCGTTCAGAAATAACGAGATTCTCCAGTCCTTAGAACCGGACGCGATCACAAACGAGCAAGCCGCGCGGGCGATGGAAAAAATCGGAACTGTGTTGATAGAGGAATCACAAAAATCACGGCCAAAGGGCGCCGCGTCCTCAAAGTAGCCTCGCCGTCCGATCAACGCGTCAGAGCGATTCCTCTCCCGCCTGCTCCTTGCCTTTAAAGAATTCATTTTCCGCGCTGATGCGGCTGACAACTGCGCGCCGTATCTCCTCGAGGTCGTAGCGAGGAAAGACCAGAATCTCCGGCGCGTGCAGATATCTCCACGACTTCTCGCGCAGCAACTTGGCCAATCCTTGCGGAGTGGCCACGAAATAAGATTGCCACCAGGCATGCCCCGAGTCCGGGTCGTAGAGTTCGATATTTAACTCATCAGCGAAGACTTCCGGATCGTCAGGACCGGGAATCGCATCAGCCTTCTTGAAGTAAAACTTGCGGATGCGGAGGTTCCCAAGTGCTGGATCGAGGGGCAGGGAAGCCGCGACCTCTTCTGCTGATGGAGGCCATATCTTCGGCTTGGACTCTTCACCCGGCAACAGATCCGCGGTGTCAGGCGTAGGCCCATTACTGGGAACGCCTCCCGAGATAGTCGGTCCTAGCCGCGAACTCCAGCGACCGAGAGCGAGCAGCCCTCCGCCGACAAGCACCAGCAATAGGAACTTCAGCCCGTCCACCGGGACTGCGAAAGTCGCCAGCAACATCGGGAGATTGTAATTGGACTCGACGGAAGCCCAGATTCAGTTTGACCATGGTCTTTGACCATGGTATAAACTACATATGAAAGAAATCGCCATCTCCGAATTCAAAGCGAAGTGCCTGGGCATCCTGGAAGAGGTCCGCAAGACACGCAGACCGATTCGCGTAACTCGCTTCGGCAAACCCGTCGCTGAAGTGATTCCTCCCTCTCCTGCAGAGGGAAAGGGTAGGCGACTCGGTTCCATGGTTGGAACCGGTAAGATTCTCGGTGACATCGTAGGACCCACCGGGAGTTGGGACGACTGGGATGCCTCCCGGTGAAACTGCTTCTTGACACTCACATATGGCTCTGGAGCATGCTCGAACCACAACGCCTTACGCGCCGTGTAGAGAAGGCGCTGGCCGATCCTGCGAATGAGTTATGGCTATCCCCTGTCAGCGTGGCCGAGTTGACAGTGCTGCTCCGCAAAGGACGTCTTACACTGCCGCACGACATTCAAGGGTGGGTAACTAAAACCATACAGGACCTGCAACTCATCGAGGCGCCCCTGACCATCGAGGTTGCGCTCGCCATATCGTCGATAAGCTTTCCGCACGACGATCCGGCCGATCACTTTCTCTCGGCCACCGCAAAAGTGTTTAACTTGACTCTCGTCACGGCAGATCAGCACCTGATAAACCTGCCAGGGATTCACGTCTTGGCGAATCGCTGATCACACCGTCTCGATGGTCACCTTCTTCAGCACGACATCCTTGTTCGGACGATCATTGCGGCCTCGCGGTACCTTGGTGATTTTATTGACCACGTCCTGGCCCTCGACTACCTCACCGAAGATGGTGTGCTTGCCCGTCAGCCAGTCGGTCGGGACCACCGTGATGAAGAATTGCGAACCATTCGTATTCGGGCCGGCGTTGGCCATGGCCAGTTTGCCGGGCTTATCGAACTTGTGTGGGGAGCCTTTGGTCTCGTCTTCGAACTGATATCCCGGACCGCCGGTGCCTGTGCCCTGCGGGTCTCCACCCTGAAGCATGAAGTCGGGAATCACGCGGTGGAAGATGGTGCCATCGTAGAGCCGGTCATTCGACTTCTTTCCCGTTGCTGGATGCTTCCATTCGCGCTTGCCGTCGGCGAGGTCGACGAAGTTCGCGACGGTCTTCGGCGCATCTTTCTCGAACAGGCGGCAGACAATGGTGCCTTCTGTGGTTTCAAATGTGGCGTACATTCCGGGTTGACGAGTCATAAGATCCTTTCAAAATCGGTCGTTAAGTGGTTGGTCGTTAGTGGTCGATAGCCGGGCAAGCTCGCGTAGAGACAGCCGCCTCGGCTGTCCCGCGAAGCAAAGCAAGCGGCGTCGCAGATACTATTTCGGTGTCGTAGCAGCCTTCGGGGTTGTGGCAGCGGTCGGCTTCTTTGCCGGTGTGGCTGCTCTCGCCGCCCCGCCTGCCTTCTGGATCGTGATGTGATTAATCTTGATGGGCCGGTATGGCCGATCATTTGTATCCGTACTCATTCTGGCGATCTGCTTCACCAGGGCGACGGTTGCTTCGTCGCATTGCCCGAAGATTGTGTATTTGCCGTTGAGCATGTCGCCCTGCTGCCCGGTGAGCGCCACTTCCGTGATGAAAAATTGCGACGTGTTGGTGTTGGGCCCGGCATTCGCATAGGCGAGGCGGCCGGGTTGGTCAAATTTCAAATCAGGCGAAACTTCATTTTTGAAGGGAGCGACCGGATCGGCGCCGGAGCCTGTGCCGGCCGGATCTCCGCCCTGAATCATGAATTGCGGGATCACCCGATGAAAGATCGTGCCGTCATACAGGGGCACTCCGTGCTTCATCGCGCCGCTCACGGGATTCTTCCAATCTTTCGTTCCCGTTGCGAGGCCAATAAAGTTGGCGACGCCGATCGGGGCTTTATCTGGAAAAAGCGTGCAGGTCATCTTGCCTGCCGCGGTGTCGATGATGGCAGTGGGCTTGGCCCCTGTTGCTCCGGTCGTCGCCGGTTTGGCCGCTGTGCTCGGCTTAGCGGGCGCGGCCGGCTTGCTTGCGGCCGCTTGGCCGAATGACATGGACGCGGATATCAATAGCATTCCGAGAATTGCGGGTGCTTTATGCATGGGTGCTCCTTGGAAACGAAGCGGGGATTGTTGAATGAGTCGCAACGTTGCATTGTACGACAGTGGCAGAGGAGTTTGGCTGGACCGGTGTTTGTCATCCTGAGGCGCGCGGTGCGTAGCGCAGAAATTCGCTCCAGTGGTAAAAGATCCTATCCGGACTCCCGCTCCGCTGGCGCAAGAATCTCGTCGTCCGGGAAGATTTGTGGCGTGGGCGGTAATGCTCCCGTTGCTGCCTCGAAACCGCCCAGGGCAAGCACTGAAAAAACCAGGATCAGAAACGGCGGAGGCGGTGATCCGCGCGCTCGGAGAGTAGCAGGCTTGCGTAGCGACGGACGCCTCGTCCGTCCCAGCGTTGGGGCGAAGGCTGACCTCAATTCCGAACTTTGTTTTCAAGAAGTACAGGTCTGAGATTCCCACCCTTGCAAAGAACGCAAGGGTGGGGCACCCTCGTTGTGCCGGTTCTCCAAAGAAACGAGAGTAGGCGACCAACCACCCGAGGAATCCCTATTGCCAGGATCTGAGGCCCAACACACGGTAGGCAGTGCGCAACTCCGCCGCAATTCTCTCGGTCTCCCCGAACTTATCTTTCATGGAATAACTCACATCGCCCCCGCCACTAACGTCGTGTTCACGTTCCCGATCATCGCGATGAAGGCTGGCCCGGCGATGCCTATCTCGTTCCTTCTGACGACCATCGTCTGCCTCTTCATCGCCAACACGGTTGCGGAGTTCTCGCGATACATGCCTTCGAGCGGTGGATATTACTCATTCGCGACCCGCGGCCTCGGAAGCCGCGTAGGATTTATCGCGACCTGGAGTTATCTCATCTACGACATCCTCGGTCCAGCCGCCTCCAGCGGTTTCCTGGGATATCTGCTCTCCGACACGCTGCACAGCGGATTTGGAGTTCGCGTGCCCTGGTGGCTATTCGCGGTCGCGACGTTCGTGGTGATCTGGTTCTTTACGTACTACGGGGTCCGGTTCTCTATGCACACGACCGCGCTGCTAGGCGGCGCCGAGATGCTGATCATGCTGGCGCTGGCCATCACGTTTCTGAGGCATCCCGGACCGGGTTCCCACTACAGTGCTCCGTTGCTGCCCGTGCTTTCGCCGCACCATTACCAGGGGATCCTCGCGGGGATGGTTTTTTCAGTGCTTGCCCTGAGCGGTTTCGAGGCTCCCGCTCCGCTGGCGCAAGAATCGCGTCGTCCGGGAAGTTTTGTGGCATGGGCCGTAATGCTCTCGTTGCTGGCTATCGGTGTTTTCTATGTGTTTACGTCCTACGCCAGCGCGATCGGTTGGGGAACGGGCAACATGGCGGCCTTCGCATCCGATGACAATCCTTACTATGCTCTCGGCCACAAGTTGTGGGGAACAGCCTGGTGGCTGGTCGTCCTTGCCATCATCAATAGCGCGGTGGGCGCCGGCCTCGCCTGCACGAACGCGGCTTCCCGCGTGATGTACACGATGGGTCAAACTGGCACGCTTCCCGCAGCTTTCGGCAGAATCCATCCGGTCCATCGCACGCCGACGTTTGCCATCGCGTTTCTTCAGGTTTGCGGATTGGTGCCGGTCCTGCTGGTCGGAGTGTTGCTTCGGCCTGAGGACATTTTCAATTTTCTGGGCACCATTGCTACGCTGGCCGCGATTCTGCTGTACGCAATGGCGAACCTCGCGTTGACGGCGTATGTTCGTCGCGAACTTCCACAGCACTTCAGCATCTGGCGCCACGCCGTCATCCCCTGGATGGGAACGCTCGCCCTTGTCCCCGTTTTTTTCGTCACCATGTACCCGGTACCTGCCTGGCCCTATAACATCACCCCCTACTGCTTTGCGGCGATTCTTGTCGCTGGGGTTGGCTATATGTACTGGCTTGCTGCGCGCGATCCTGAGGCGCTTCGGCGCGGGGCAACTATGTTGGTTGGGAGCCCGCTGGACCCAGCCGGCGATGTGAATTGGGATCGCACGGGGAATTGATTCCGGGAGCGGCGCCTCGCTGCGCTCAGCGGGACAGCCGAGGGCGGCTGTCCCCACATGTTCCGAGTTGATTTCTGCTATGCCAGCTTTTCGAAGAACCGGCAGATGGTTTCGATCCCGCGGTAGAAGTTCGGTATGTGGAACTTTTCGTTCGGCGCGTGCAGGTTATCGTCGGGGAGGCCGAAGCCCATCATCACACTGGGAATCTTCAGGACGTCCTGGAAATCGGTGACGATGGGAATCGATCCGCCGCTGCGGATGAAGACTGTGTCCTTTTTGAAAGTGTCGTGCAGGGCTTGCGTGGCGGCTTCGATGTACTTGTTATCGGTGCTCACGACGCAGGCAGGGCCCTTGCTCCAGACTTTCACTTTCGTCTCGATGCCCTTGGGCGTGTGCTTCTTGATGAACGCCAAGTATTTCTTAAGGATGTCGTCGGGATCCTGGTTAGGGACCATGCGCATCGAGACCTTCGCTTTGGCTTTCGCAGGGATCACGGTCTTGGCGCCGTCGGCGATGAAGCCTCCGGGCATGCCGTGGACTTCGAGCGTGGGGCGCGCCCATGTGCGATAGAGAACCGAATAGCCGGGTTCTCCGGTCAACACTTTCGATCCGACTTCGGTCTTGCGGTAGTGCTCTTCGTTGAAGGGAAGACGCTTCCAGGCTTTGAGTTCGGCTGCGGTCGGAGCCTTCACTCCTTTGTAGAAGCCGGGAATGAGAACTTTGCCTTTCGAGTCTTTCATCTTGCTGATCATCTCGATCAGGGCGAAGAAAGGATTCGGAGCGGCACCTCCGTACATGCCGGAGTGCAAGTCCGTCTTCGCGCCGTAAGCTTCTATCTCGGTGTAGACGAGTCCCCGCAGTCCGACGCACAACGTCGGAAGATCGGGAGCAAAGAGTTCCGTGTCGCAGACCAGGGCGAAGTCGGCTTTCAGCTTGGCTTTCTGCTTGCGGATGTATTCGGCGATGGACTCGCCGCCGACCTCTTCCTCGCCTTCGAAGATGATCTTCACATTGATCGGCAGCTTGCCGCCGCCGGTTTGCATGAGGGCTTCGAGGGCTTTAACTTCCATCCAGAGTTGGCCTTTGTCGTCGACGGCGCCGCGTGCGTATATGTTGTTGTTGCGCTCGGTCGGTTCGAACGGAGGCGACTTCCACTCGTCGAGCGGTTCGGCTGGCTGGACGTCATAATGCGCATACATGAGCACGGTGGGCTTGCCGGTGACATGCAGCCAGTCGGCGTAGATGAGCGGGTGTCCTTGGGTCGGGATGACCTCGACGTTTTCCATGCCGATGCGGCGCAGTTCGTTGGCGACGTAGTCGGCGGCTTTCTGGATGTCGGGCTTGTGTTCTTCGAGGGTGCTGACGCTGGGGATTCGGAGGAGATCTTTGAGTTCGTTTAGAAAACGCTGCTGGTTACTGCGGGCAAAATCGACTGCGGGAGAGGCCATGGTGAGTCCTTTCGTATTTGGACAATCTGAATCTCGGCGGGCACGGCGGGATTACGGCCCTGGGCTCCGAGGAAACGAATCAGTATAGCGCGACAGCGAAATTCATTCACCACAGGGGGCACAGAGGAGCACAGAGGGATTCGAGCGGATGTATCTCAGGATATTCTCGGCGACCTCCGCGAAACCTCGGCGTTCTCTGCGGTTATGGCTTTGCATAAAACCGCGCGGGAGCGAACGCGGCTAGGTCATGCTCAGGCTTGCGGCCTTCGATCACGTCGGCCATGACTTGGGCTGTTATCGGGGCGAGCAAGATGCCATCCCGGAAATGGCCGGTGGCGAGGTAGTAGCCGGGGATGTCCGTTGCGCCCAGGATGGGGAGGTTGTCCGGCGTTCCGGGGCGCAGGCCGGCCCAGTCTTCCAGGATCTTTGCGTCCGCGAGTTTAGGAACGAGCTTGAGTGCAGCACGATGCAGTCGCTGGATCGTATCAGGATCGGTTCGCTTGTCGAATCCCGCTTCCTCGACGGTTGCGCCGACCAGGAGTCGCCCGTCACTGCGCGGGATTAGATAGACATCCGGCGTCCGAATTACATGCTTGAGTAGATTTCTCGGATGCATCACCAGGCAGAGCATCTGGCCCTTGACGGGCCGCGTGGGGAGCCGGGAGGGTGATATTTGGCCCGACCAGCATCCCGCGCAATTCACGACTTTGGACGCGAGGAAAGATGTTTTCGCTGTGGTCACGCCCGTGGCCCGTCCTCCCGATACATCCACGGAAGTTACGGCATCACCGGATGAGAAATCCACGTCTCGCTTTTTCGCCGTCTTGGCTGTAGCTGCAGTGAGTGCACGGGGATCAACGCTGCGTTCTTTCAAGTAAAAGGCCGGACGCGTGCTATCTGCCAAGGCAGGTTCCAGTTCGCTCAGGGCCACTGGCGAAAGGCTTGCGGGGGCGAATCCGGAATGCTCATGAAGGTGCTTCTGCGATGGGAAGACGATCGTGCCAGCATCGCGAAGGTCAACCGTCATGCCAGATTCGAGCTGCACTTCGTGAGCGAACTCGGGATACAGGCGAGCACTGGCGATCGCCAATGACTGCAGAACCGTCGCAGTTTCGAGCGGGCTATCGACCAGCATGCCCCCGGCGGCGTGAGAGGCTTCGCGACCCGGTTCACCGCGCTCGACTACCCCCACGGACGCACCGCGCTTCCGAAGGGCGAGGGAGAGCGAGAGGCCGATAATGCCTCCGCCGATGATGATGACGTCCCAAGACTTCACGTTAGCAATTGTAGAGGAGTAAAGACTCGGCTCCTCTGCGTTCTCTGCGGTTCAAGCTTTTTACCGCAGAGGGCGCGGAGAAAATCCGCGGAGGCCGCAGAGAAAGGCACACTGGCCCAAGCTAGGTGACAGCGCTTGTGCGGCCTAATAAAATGAACCGCATGAACAAGTATCTGGTTGGGGCGACACTGCTGCTCGCGATGCTCGTTACGGCGGTCCCGCTCTTTGCGCAGAAAGATAAAGACGACGAGCCGACCTCGTGGCTTTACTTTGTGGTGGTCAAGGACGACAACGGAAAGCCGGTGCGCAATGCGGCCGTGATCATGCATCCGGTGAACGCCAAGGGAAAGCAGTCCCGAGGCGGGTTAGAGTTGAAAACCAGTCCGGAAGGAAAGTGTGACTTTGACGGCGTTCCCTACGGTGTGTTGCGTGTGCAAGTTCTGGCGCATGGGTTTCAGACCTACGGCGAGGACTTCGACATTCAGAAGCCGAAGACCGAGATCACCATCAAGTTGAAGCAGCCTCAGGGGCAATTCTCGGTGTATGACGATCGCCCGAACGATCCGAACGCCGCGCCGAAGCAGGACGCGCCGCCGCCCGATCAGAAGGATAAGAAACCGAACTGAGGCAGCAGATTGCAGATTTAAGATTTCAGGTTGTGGATTGAAATCAGATTTTCCAATCTGCAATCTGCAATCTAAAATTGACCTATGGACTATCTACTGAAAACTGAACCCTCCACTTATTCCTTCGCTGACTTGCAGCGCGAGAAGACCACCGTGTGGGATGGAGTTTCGAATCCTGTCGCGTTGAAGTACCTTCGCGGAATGAAGCCGGGCGAGCGGTTGGTGATCTACCACACCGGGGATGAGAAGAGCGCCGTCGGAACGGCCAGCGTGGTCTCCGTCGACGTCTCCGACGCGCAGAATCCCCAGGTCAAGATTAAGGTAGGCAAAGCGCTTGCCAAGCCGGTTACGCTTGCCGAGGTGAAGGCCAACGATGTGTTTTCCGAGTCTCCACTGGTGCGGCAGGGAAGGCTCAGCGTGGTTCCGCTCAATGACCGGCAATACAAGTTCCTGACGGGAGAATAAGTACCCTACGAACTTATCCAGACCGATTCCCATCCGTTACATAAGTCACTTGCGACGCTGAAAACCGCTTCCGACAATGTCTTTCCAAGATATTTCCGGAGGGGCACATGGACGGTCTGGCGGCAAAACTGGCAAAAGAATCCGGCATGGGAACGCCAGTTCCCAATCAAAGCCCGAACGACCTGAACGGATTGGATCCGAGAGAAGTCGTGGATGTTCGCTTCTTTCTCAAACCGGAAGAACTCGACGAAGCCGCCACTATCCGAAACGTCAAGAGTAACCAGAAATCGCACAAAGCTCTGATGCGGACTATATGCGGACTGGGCGCGGTGTATGCCGCGTTCATTCCTTACCTCAAAGGCGCAACTTGGTCGATCTGGTGGCACCACCGGCCCGAGGCGTTTATTTTTTGGGGAGCGTTGCTGCTCCTGGACATTTACATCGTGCTAGGCCAGCCAGGAATGATGACGCTGAATCGCATGGCCAACCGGCTCGACGTGGAGCGGCGCATCTGCATCAGCCATCGCGGCATCGATATCACGCACGGCCGGCTGCGGCAGCAGAAGCAGTGGAAAGACTTTTCATTCTTCCAGGAAACGCCGACGATCATTCTGCTCCAGACAAACGGTGCGTCTTTCTGGACGCTGCCGAAAAGAGCGATCCCCGCTGGACGCGGGGATCAGTTGCAAACCCTGCTGAATGCGAAGTTGCGGCGTCGTTAACTCTACGGCCTCCTTACGATGAAATTCGCGCGTCGCGGTGGATCAGCGTTGAATCCAGGAAATATCCCAAGCCCAGTGTGAACGGGATCGCGCCGAGCGCGGCGGCGATCATCGCGTCAGGCTCGTAGCGAGCCACGATGGTGAATGCCAGCATGTATCCAACCGCGCCTGCGACCAGCAGGATTCCTGCACGGCGGGACTTCTGCGATTCGGAGAGTTCCGCTTGCATGGGGACCTCGACGCCACGCGCCATCGCGGCCAGGCGCTCGTCGGTGCGCAGTTTGCGCACGCGGTAAAAGGTATACATTCCAACGACTGCCATTGGTATTGCGAAGAGCATGATCACTGCTGCGAAGCCGGTGAGTTCTCCCATTTTCGTATCTCCCTTCCGGGTGTCCCCGGTTGCGTGAGTTCTATTCCGCTTTCTGGTGGAAGGTACGCATGGGGGAGCGGGGAAGTTCCATTAAGTTGGAAATCGAATCGCGGAGGTGTGGCGATCCTCCGCGAGTCGTCTGGGACAAGCTCTCACCTATAACGAGCGCAGGAAGTTCAACAGGTCCTGCTTCTGTGAAGCTTTTAACCGGTTGTAATTGGCAATGACCTTAATCGCCTCAGACCCACTGCTGCTGTGCGCCTGAATGGCTTGGATGAGATCTGTGGTGCGGCCATCGTGCAGGAAGAACAGGCGTTGCCCAAGTCCCGACAGGGGGGCGGTGCGGAACTGCTTGCCGCTGGCCGCGCCTTGAGCGATGCCATCCTGTAAATCGATGCCCATCTTGTGCAGTGCGAAATCCGAGTAAGGGTTGTAGTTCACGTTCGACATGCCGGTATATGGCGATTGGCCGGTCGTGAGCGTTGGCGTGTGGCAGAGGGCACAGCCGATCGACGAGAACAAAGATGCCATTCAAGGTGGAGGCGGTTGACGGGGCAGGCGTCGGCGGCGCCGATAAACGGGCGAACAGCACAAAGTTGACCACGTCAGAGGACATTTCCGAGGCTGTCCCGGTAGTCCCGCCGCTTCCATTCACGGTATGAGTTAAATCTTCCGGGCTGCTGTTGAAGACGCAGCCTGCAACCGCGCTGCGCTCGTTCGGAAACAACTCGTTGGAGACGCCCATCTCGACGTTGTAAGCCTCTCCGGCAAACATCAGAAGAGACTTGTTCTGCGCTTTCCAGCCAAAGCGGGAGATGCTGCCGTCGTTTCCGCTGGTGTTGAAAGAACCTCCGATTCCTAGCGTCGAGCGGGCAGCGGCTGTCGCAGTCAGGTTGTTGATCAAAGCTTAGTCCGAGGTCGCTTCGACCAAACCGAGTCCAAACAGGGGCGTAGGAATGCGGAAGATCACGTTGCCTTGCGCCGCCGCGGTAGCGAAATCCGGCTGCGCCAGCGTGCAGCCCGGCGCATCCGGACGGCCCTGGATGGTGTAGAGATCGTGCACGCCGCCGTCCGGTGTGCCATTCGGGTTCCTGACGAATCGCGCTTCCAGCATCGGTCCGTTTGCCGTGACGAACGATGGAATGGCGTTCGTCGCGCTGTCGAGCGCGGCCAGCGCAATCTGCGGATTTGTGACTGAATTTTGCGGGCTGTTGAGGCCGGGGCTGCTGCCGCCGGGAGCCGGTTGGGCATGACACTGCGTACAACTGTTGCCGTTGAACGTAGGGCCCAGGCCGGAGCCTCGTTCGCCGGCGATCGTGCCAGAGACCGAATCGATTTCCTGCAGCACTTGCGATGCCTGGTTGAACAACGCCTGCTCATTGCCGTTTAGGGTTGGAAAGAAACTTCCTGCGGCTGCGGAGCCGGGACGGGGCCCTGGATCGTTCTGTGCGGAGAGATCCAAACTTGCGAGGAGAACTGTGGCAAAGCAGAAAGCGACAGGGGAGAGCTTTCGACACTTCATGAACAACCTCCTGGGGATGGACACACTTGTTCTTGAGAGTGCGGCACATTTTGCGAAGCGGCGCGGGGTCTATCCGCTGTTCTGATCAAGCTGCGAGCCGGCCACAACGAAACCGGTCCCGTGCCCCACCGCGAACGAACAGCGCTATGGGAGAGATGGGAGCCCCAAATGGATTTCTATCCTCGGATGAGGAAAGAATGGGACAACATTGCGGGGGAATCTATTCCTTGCGCAAATTGCGGTCAAGGGCCCGCAAGTTCATGTTGTGCTCTGATATGAAATGATTTGGCCGAAATAAAATCGCCCAGCCTGTTCTCAGACTGGGCGTTTTTGGTTTGTTAAACGACGAACGGGAGCAATCTGTTCCTGATGCGGTGTCGTCAGAATGGTGGAGTGAGACCCGTATAGTCTCCGTTCACCTTCGCGTCGTACGGCCCGTTGAGCATATCGAAGGTTTTGCCAGCGACACCAACTTGGCCCTGGCTCCAGACGATATTTCCTTTGGTGTCGACCTCAATGACTTGCATGTTGTATTGGTCGCTGATGAGTGTGTTCCCGTTCTTCAGGCGGACAGCGCGGGTGGGAAGCGGATTGGAAACGCTCCCGGGACGAGCATTCGTGACGTAGCTCCAAACGACGTTGCCGCCCTTGTCCACTTCGAGGATGCGGTTGTTATTGGAGTCGGTGATGAGAGTATGGCCGTTCGACAGGCGACTAGCAAAAGCAGCGCCGCTTAGTTGCGTGCAAGTTGCGCAACCGTAACTCCACACGATGCTGTGGCGCCGATTCACTTCGATCACCCGGTTGTTGTTCTCATCGGCGATGAGGATATGGCCGTTGGCCAGAAATTCGGCGCTGTTCGGATTGTTGAGCAGGTTGAAGCCGTCGCCGGTCACGCCCGTCTGGCCGTACTGCCACACGATCTTTTTGTTGAGGTTCACTTCGATGATCCGTTCATTCGCCTGGTCGGTGATCAGAATGTGCCAGTTCGGCAGCCAGGTATTCTGCACGGGCGTGTTGAGTTGATTGGGTCCCGATCCGGTGACACCAGCCTCCCCGTACTGCCACCATATTTGGCTGTCGGGGCCAACCAGCATGACGCGGTTATCGGCGCAACCGTTAGGGCAGGTTGGTTCTGCGCCGGCGGGCACACCGGTGCCGGCGATAAGCGTAAGAAATCCCACCCGCTGGGCGTCATTGACACCCACCACCGAGTGTGGCCCGGCAACGCTCGAGCCATTCCCAAAGCGCCAAACAACTCTGTGGTTGTTGGGATTTACTTCGAGCACACGATTGTTGTACTGGTCCGAAATCAGAACGTTTCCGGGAGCGTTGAAGCCACCTTGAGCCTGGGCAGTGACGGCGCAAGCGGCGGCAAGAGAGGCTGCGCAGACCCAAGTTTTGAGACAAGACAAATTCATGACGATCCTCCTTGCAATTCGCCGTTATCCCGCGAAAATGAGGCGCAGGGGAACGGCCTATGCGGGCACGGGCGCGGGCGGTTTGCTCCAGCGAGGCGTGCTGGCGAGGAGTCTGTGATCTCAATGGCGAGAAATTGTCAGAGGATTGTCAAAATGCTGTCACTTCTTCAGGAAATCAGGCCAATTCCTTGCGCAGTTCCCGTCGAAGAATCTTGCCGGACGCGGTTTTGGGAACCGCATCGAGGAAGTGCACTTCGCGCGGTTGCTTATAGTGCGTGAGGCGATCAGCCACGAACGAGCGAAGCTCCTCCTGGAGTTTGCCGCTTTCGACGAATCCGTCTCGCAGAGCGACGAACGCCACCGGGACCTCGCCTGCCTCCTCGCATGGACGGCCCACCACTCCGCACTCTTTCACCGCGGGGTGCTCGAGCAGCACCGCTTCGACTTCGGCGGGCGCAACCGCGAATCCCTTGTATTTGATCATCTCTTTGCGGCGATCGACGACGCGGTAGAAGCCCTCGCGATCGCGCGTGACAACATCTCCCGACCAATACCATCCGTCGCGCAACACTGCAGCTGTGGCCGCGGGTTCTTTCCAGTAACCCAGCATGAACTGCGGTCCGCGCATAACCAGTTCTCCGGGTAAGCCGGATGGCGCTTCGGTAAGGTCGTCAGGCCTGTCCGCGGGATCAATTTCAGATTGCGCCAGCACACGACAGTCGGTTTGCGCGAGAGGTTGCCCGATCGAATCCGGGTGATAGAGTTCGGGTTCCAGGAATCCGACATGCGTGACGGGAGAGGCTTCGGTCATGCCGTAGCCCTGGCAGACGAGAATATTCGTCAGCGCAGTGAAGCGCCGGGGAAGTTCGGGTGCGAGTGGCGCTGCACCTGACTTCACCCATCGCACCTGATGCTCGCGTGGAAATTTTCCCGCTTCGGCCGCCTGGCAGAGCGCATTAATGGCAGGCGGCACAAGCGGCATCATCGTGATGCCTTCATCGACCATCAGATTCGTGAGTTGTTCCACGTGGAAGCGCGGCATCAGTACCAGCTTCGCCCCCAGCACGAGCGCAGGATTGAGCATCACATTCAAACCGTAGATGTGATAGAGCGGCAGGCAGCACAGGATGTTGTCCGCAGGGTTGAGCGTAGTCGCGTTCGGACCGAGCAGTTGATAGATGTTAGCGACCAGGTTGTAGTGTGAGAGCATGACTCCCTTGGGAAGTCCAGTCGTGCCGCTGGAATAAGGAAGGACGGCCAGCGTCTGCTGCGAAGAAGATTCCAACGAGGGACAAGCGGCGGACACCGTCTTAAGCAGATTCGCGAATGGTTCGGAGCCTACCGCTGCAGTTCGGGTGGTGTATAGGTATCGCAAGTTCGGTAGTTCTGCGAGATTCATCCCAGCGATATTCCCGCCATCAGTGATCAAGAGGACCGCGCCCGAGTTCTGCAGTTGATATCGCACCTCGCGTTCGCGGTAGGTGGGATTCAGCAGAGTCGGGATGGCTCCAGCGAGTTGCGTGGCGTGGAAGGCCGCGCAAAATTCCCAGGAGTTGCACAGGAATATCGCCACCATCTCGCCCGGCTTGACGCCGGCGGCGGTGAGACCGCGCGCAAGAGACTCGACGATTTCTCCGTACTGGGCGTAGGTGAGGCGGCGTCCACACGAACAGTCTACGATCGCGGTCTTCTCCGCATTTCGACGGCAGGAGTCGAGTATCAGGTCATGGAGGAAGAGGTTCTGCGGATCCGCGTAAAGTTGCGTGCGCAACATGCCGGGAGGGATTGTAGCGGAAAACCCGGCGATTCCGAATGGGAAAAAGGCGTCCTGACTTAGCTGACCAGCTTCCTGAGAAATTCCTGCTCGTTCATGTGATACTTGAAGGCCTTGCGGCCGTCGATGAAGACCACGGGAACTTCATCGTTGAACTGGCGGCGGAGTTCGAGGTCGGTGTCGACGTCGACTTCTTGCCAGATGAACCCTCCACGGCGGGAGAGTTTGGCGAGACTTTCCTTCACCACTTCGCAAAGGTGGCATCCCTTGCGGGAATAGACGATGACGTTACGAGTATCTGGCATGCCGGGAGAATTTTAGCGCGAGCCAGGGCCGGTTTTCCATAAGTAAAAGAAGCCGAAGGTCACAATAACGTTATGGTATTCCCTCGCGGTATCCCGCTATATTGGGGCGGTAGAATCCACGCATGCACGCGCACGACAGAAAACCTCTTCGCGGTAAGACTGCGCTCATCACCGGAGCGGCTCGCCGGCTCGGACGCGCATCGGCATTGGCTCTTGCCGAAGCAGGAGCCGATGTGGCGATCACCTTCCGCAACTCGGCCCGCGACGCTCGAGAGACTGTCGTCGATCTGTGTGGCCTGGGCGTGCGCGCCTTTGCCCTGAAGTGCGATGTGACGGACGAAGCTAGCATCCGCACCATGATGAAAGAGGCCGGCCGCGAACTGGGACGCATCGACATCCTGGTGAACAACGCGGCCAACTACGAGACCGCCGAGTTCGAAAAGCTGACTGTCCGGCAGTGGGATGCGATTTTTGCGTCGAACACGCGCGGGCCCTTTCTGGTTTCGCGCGAAGCCCTGAAATGGATGCGCCGCGACCGCGGGAAAAGTGCAGGGAAACTCGAGGCGAAGATCATTAACATGGGATCGCTTGGCGGGCTGCGGCCATGGGCGACCCACGCTCACTACTGCTCGTCGAAGGCCGCGCTGCACATGCTGACGAAAGTGATGGCCAAAGCTCTGGCGCCGGAAATTGCCGTGAACGCCGTGGCCCCAGGAATGATCGATCTGGGCGAGAAATCCGCAGCGGCCTTCATGCGCCGCATGGCCAAACAGACACCGCTGCGCCGCAACGGGCGTGGCGAAGAGGTGGCCGCCGCTGTGTTGTTTTTTGCAACCGCCCCGCAATTCATCACCGGGCAGATTTTAGCGGTCGATGGAGGACTGGGATTGTAGTTACCCCTCGGCTGAGGTGGGATCGATCATCAGCTTCACTTCGGAGATGCTGTTAGCCGGGAATCCACCCCGGCGGGCATGTTCCCGCACCATCTCTTCATTAGGGGCGATATAAATACAATAAATCTTGTCTTTGGTCACGTAGCTGTGCACCCACTGAATCTGCGGGCCCAGTTTGTTCAGAACACTGCAAGACTTCTGCGAGATGGCAATGACCTGATCCGGGGTGACATTTCCAACGTTCGGAATATCACGCTCAATTACATATTTCGGCATTCTCTTCCCTCCGGGATGTGCGATCGCCCGCTTGATGTCTGGGAAACCGCGCCGAGGATTGTAGGCTACTGCGCAGGAAATAGCCATTGCCGCCGCTGCAAGGTATATTGAGTTCGGAATGAACAAATCGAAGATCAGTTCGTCTCGTTCATCGGCCACTTTATCGAGGAAAGTAGCGAAAAGGAGCTCAGCGGGCTCTCTTCGTATGGCAGTCGCCATCATGGCTGCAGGCAAGGGAACCAGGCTGAAATCGCAACTCCCTAAAGTATTACATGAGGTTGGAGGCAAGCCTTTACTGGAGCATGTGATTCGAGCGGCCGTGCGAATCGTTCCCGCGCAAGATGTTTACGCAATCATCGGCCACGAGGCGGAGCGAGTCCGTACGGCCATGCATCACACTGGCGTCAACTTCGTGTTGCAGGCCGAGCAGCGGGGCACCGGACACGCCCTCATGGTGGCGCGGGAAGCCCTCACGGCATATGACCACGTCATAGTCCTCTCCGGGGATGCTCCGATGATCTCGGCAGAAACGATCGGCCGGTTGCGAGACTTTCACCTTGAACAGCGGGCGGCGATGACGCTGCTCAGCGCGGAGTTGGACAATCCAACCGGATATGGCCGCGTTCTTCGCAAGAGCCAGAAAACCGCCGAGGTGTTGGGCATCGTAGAGGAGAAGTCCGCCAGCCCCGCGCAGAAGAAAATTCGAGAGATTAATTCCGGCTTCTACGTTTTTGATGTGAAAGAGCTCTATTCGAGCATCGGAGAACTTTCCACCGACAACGCGCACCGAGAGTATTACCTGACCGACATGGCCGCCGTATTCAGAAAAGCGCGCCAGCGGGTTGTCGCCTGGAAGACATCCACTCCCAGCGAAGTGTTAGGCGGCAACACACGGGGTGAGCTTGCGGACATCGATCAGGAGATGAGGCTCGCCAAGTGCCGGCAGTTGATGGCGGATGGGGCCACGATCTTTTATCCAGCGACTTGCGTGATCGATGCAGACGTCGAGATTGCGCCCGATACTGTAATCGAGCCCTACGTTCAGTTGCTGGGCAAGACGAAGATCGGCAGTAACAGCCGCGTGCGTTCCTACTGCGTGATCCGCGATTCCGAGATCGGCGATGGAGTGACGGTCCGCCCGGGTTGCATCATGGAAGACGCGCGGATCGGGCCGGGGGCGATTATCGGTCCTTATTCCCATCTTCGTCCGGGAAGCGAGATTGGCGAGGGCGCCCACGTCGGCAACTTCGTCGAGACCAAGAAGATCAAACTGGGGAAGGGGTCGAAGGCGAACCATCTCACGTATCTTGGCGATGCTGAGATCGGCGCGGGCGTCAATATTGGGGCGGGTACCATCACCTGCAACTACGATGGCGTACACAAGCACAAGACCGTGATCGACGATGACGTCTTCATCGGCAGTGACAGCACGCTTGTGGCACCTGTGCGTGTGGGCAAGGGCGCATACGTAGGGGCAGCATCGTGCATCACGGAGGACGTTCCGGAAGATGCTCTGGCCGTTGCCCGCGGTCGCCAAGTTGTGAAAGAAGGATGGGTTAGGCAGAAAAGGACCGAGCGGGAAAAATCGTAGTATCTCTGCGAACTCCGCTCCTCTGCGATCTCGGCGGTTAAAGACCTACCGCAGAGAACGCCGAGAGCCTGGCTGAATAGAAAAGGCACCGTACGGGATACGGTGCCTTTGCGATCTGCCGCGGCGTTTCTTAGTGGGTCACGGCCGCGAACAGTTCCGAGTGCATGAGCGACTGGAATTGCTGGTCATTGGCTTTGAAGCGCACTTGCACGTTCTGGCCATCGGAATCGACCGATGTGTTCTCCACCGCAACTTTCTCGGCCGGGGTGGCGCTCACCTTCTTGTAGAGCATGTAACCCTTGAGCAGGGAAGAGACGGTCGAAGCCGTTGTGGAGTCCGAGGTGACGACCGTCATGTCAAAGGTTACGCCGCTGTTGAAGTTCATCGCGTAGCGGGAGCCCATCAAACGCTTCTTGATCGTGTCGTAGTCAGCGATCTTCGAGGCATCGCCCATGGCCGAGTGTAGTGCGTTCTGCGTGCCTTGCTGGTCAAGAATGCTCCAGACCGGGGCGGAATCGACGCTGGTCATCATGTCGGCCATGGTCCCATTCGTATCCAGACCCAGGATCTGACCATCCCGCGTATTCAGCGCTACGCGAATAGAAGTGGCGTCGCCGAACAGCAGCGTGCTGTCATCGAGGAAGCTCATGACCAAGCCCCCATCCATCGGGTAAATATCGTTGTTGTTGTACTTCTTCGGCACGTACTTCTGCAGCTTCATCTTCTTCAACACGGCCTTCATGTTGAATGGGCCGGCAGCCACTCCCACGGTCTTGACGCCCTGCTTGCCTGAGCGAAATGAGGCGAAAGTGAGGGTGTCGACGTCTTTTTCGGGATCGAGGCCGATGCCCTTCAGCGCTGCCTCAAACTGCTTGATGTTATCGGGCATGAGTTGCTGCTTCAACTGCATGGCCGTCGGCGAATCTTTCAGAGCGCGGTAATCCACCGAGATCAATTGCAGCAGGTCGGCGGGAACGCAGGTACGCGCCGAAGAGTTTAGTGGCATGGCATAGGCCATGCTTACAAGGAGCACAGAAGCCAGACAAATTCTCACAAGTCTCATAACGCCTCGAATCAAAAATGATCAGGATTGCGCACCTTTACTTGGATGCACGATCAGACCTTGTCGTTAATAGATCGATTTATTCTATTTTACTTGCATTCGGGGCGAAGCGAACAAAAGTACAGTGACCGTTGATCATTTGGAGGCGCCCATGGGATTGGCGCTGTCAGTTCGGCCGGGGGCAGATTCACTAGTCATCGTCTGGATCGCCGGGCGGAGTTCGATCGTTCAAGAAATGGCTCGCGCTGAACGGCGCATTGATGGTCTGAAAGACCAGCGGAGTCTGGTTGAAGTCGAAGCAGTCGGAAAGGTCATCGGCGCGGGCATCGGCATATCCGAGCGAGGATAGGCCGAAGTTCTCCTCCATGAAGTGGAGAATGCTGCCAAAATCATGGTTGACGTGAGAGATATGTGCCGCTTTTGCGTACGGCGAGATCACGATCAAGGGCACGCGGAACCCGTAAACATAGCCCGATCCCCAGCTGGTGCCATCCGCGATGACCTGCGGAGGAGGCACATGGTCGTACCATCCGCCCCAATGGTCCCAGGTCACAATGATGGCGGTATTCGCCCAATACGAGTTATTGCCGATGGTATTCGCGATCGACGCCACCCACGACGGCCCGCCAAGGTCGTTCTGATTACCCGCGTGATCCGAATTCTTGCCGGCGGGTATCACCCAGCTCACTGCAGGCAGTTGATTGTTGGTGATGTCGGTGAGGATAGGAGCGGGATTGTGCCCGTTGTAAATAACGACATGGTTGACCCAGTCCGAACCGGTACACGCCGTGCCATTCGGAGGCGGCACATTCGGCCCGCACATGTGTTGGATGGCGTTTGGCCCAGTCCATATCGATGTCGCAGATGGCGTGTAGTAACGCCAGGATAAATTCTTGGCATTGAGCTGGTCGGTCAGCGTCGGGTGCTCCGTGCAGGGGTAAATCTTGCTCGACTCCTTGCCCTGAGGATCGACCACGAAGACGTCTGCCGAGGGAGGCGCAGCGCAGCCGGTACCGACGCTGGTGTTTTCCGAGACAAAAAGATTGCTGGTTGCGGTGGGCGCAGAGGTTCCCGAGATGATGAACTGATGGGCAGGGAAGCTTGGTCCCTCATTGGTCTGGAACATGCGATCCCCGAACGTGTACTGCTCCGCCATCTGAAAATACGGTTGCACATCTGAACTTTGAACGTAGAAGTACTGAGGATTCAATGGGCAGGGTGCGACATTGCAGGCTATCGGCACCAGGTCGGCGCCGTCCATTTTACCGCCGTCGTATTGCTTCACGAAGGCACTATGGGCATGGCTCAGGTGGTAGTTGACGCCCAGGGATTCCGGAGTCAGCTGAATCATTTGGCCAGAGGAATTAAGCCCGCTGCTTGCGATATCAGCTCCCGCAGAAATTAAGACGGGATCTTGAAACAGATTGTCGGGGGTCCGGTTCTCCTGGAAGATGATGACGACGTGCTGAATTTTGGACGGTCCGAACGGATTCTGGAAGGGATTACCGCTGCTGCAGCCGTTTGCTCCAAGAAGCATAGCGATGCCGGCAGATCCTAATAGAAACAGATAGAGCAACGCGGCTCGTCTCACGGGAGACCTCGGGACTTACGCGGATCGCACCGAATTTTTATAGCAACCCCGCGAAATGGGTTTCCACTCGCTCCCGGCAAAAATGTTTAGGCCCTAGGAGCGAATCTTCAAGGTTCGCTGGCGGACCTGGTTCGCAAATGCCTGATCTTTGATCGAGGCAAGGTTGATCTCGACGTTCGCCAAAGCACCCGTGATGGCGGCCATTGCCAGCGCGGCGGCGGTTGTCAGATCGGATTTCATATTCGGATTCGTGATTGGCTCCAGTGACTTGGCCAGTTGCGTGATCTGATGAGCTTTTTCGGCCACACTCAGCGGGATGGCGGTAGCCTCCTTGAGGGCCACTTCGATCATAGCCTCGCCGGACTTCTCGTCGGCAGCCGACTTGGCCGTCTTGTAAGCTTTCATTACTGAGTTGTAAGACTCGGCGTCAGCATCGATCGCGGCCTTAAGTTCTTCACGCAGCGGCGTGAGAGTGGCGATCGCTGCGCTTAGCTGAGACTCGTATTGTAAGTACGCCTTCTTGCCCCGTGACATCGACGCGACCATGGCCGCGAGACCCGCTGCCATGGCGCCAGCCGCAGCCGATGCGCTGCCTCCACCTGGCGTGGCGGTCGGAGCTGCGAGTTGCTCAACGAAGGGCTCGACTCCGGCGCGCAGACCTCCTACTGCCATCTTGCCGCCCATTACGGCGGCGAGGCGGTTCTGGAGAATCAGGGACGAGTCAAAGTTCTCGACTTGCAGAAACCACTCGGCGGCATCTTCCAGCGCCTTCTTCGGGATCAGGCCGACAATTTCACTCGAGACTGGCATGGCACCATAGCGGGCCGCCTCGCGCTTAACGATCTCGAACACACGGTGTATGGGCGTCTGCTCGAAGTCGGTCAGGTTCATCGATACCTGGGCCTGGCCGCGCACCAGAAACCCCGCGCCTTTCACGAAACGCAGGCCGCCGCTGGAAAAGCGGACAGCTTTGGCGATCTTCTTGGCAATATCAACATCCGGCGTATTGAGGAAGACGTTGTAGGCGATGAGAAACTTGCGCGCTCCAACGACGGTTGCTCCGGCGGTGGGGTGCACGCGCGGTTCACCGATATCTGGGCGTCGAGCAGGATTCGTCGCGATCTCCGCCCGGATTCCTTCGAACTGCCCGCGGCGGATATTTTCCAGGCCCTGGCGTTCCGGGATTCTCGCGGCCGACTCGTAGAGATAAACGGGAATCTGATAGCGCTTCCAGATCTCTTCGCCGACATGATTAGCAATCGCGACGCAGTCTTCGACGGTGACGCCGTCAATAGGAATGAATGGCACGACGTCGGCGGCTCCCATCCGCGGATGCGCACCAGAATGAACATTAAGATCAATCAACTCCGATGCCGTGCCCACGCCGCGAATCGCGGCCTCCTGAATGGCGTCGCGATCGCCGACCAAAGTAATCACGCAGCGGTTGTGGTCGGCATCCATCTCGCGGTCGAGCAAGTAGACGCCGGGCATCTTCATGGCGTCGACGATGGCGTCAACTTTAGATTTATCGCGGCCTTCCGAGAAATTCGGGACACATTCGACGAGCGTGGACATAACGGATGAGGATAGCTGGCCCACGCGAGAGCCGCAACTCGGGTTGCGGGATTGGGTAGATCAATTCAGTCCCTGTAACAGGTAGAGTTCTGAGAGTTGGCGAAGAGTGTTGTAGGCGAAGAACTGTCCGTCGGGAGTTGTGACAACCCGGGTGATGCCGAACCCGCCGGCAGGGTCGTGCATCTCCAGCGTCCGCACCAGTCGCCGGTTTCCATTGTCCACAGCAACTCGATAGATGGCTGCGGACATGCCGTTGTAGTTCACGATATAGATTGCCGATCCTTCGGCTGTAATCTGAATCGGCCTGTCGTTTTCCTGCCATCCTTTTAGCTCGCGGGCAGGCGATCCCCCTTCAACCGGAAGAATCTGTGGGAGGCCCCTATCACCGCGCGTGAGAAGGAACTTCCCGTCCGGCGTAACTAACCCGCCGACTCCTTCGGGAGTGAGCGGTTGCAGTTTGCCGGAATCGGGGTCGAATATGAAGACGCGCACCTGATGTCCCGGTTCGTTGGCCGTCACTATAACTCGACGGCTATCGGCCGCGAATCCCTGAGGCACAACGTGCTCGACTCCCTCGGTCTTCAGTTCTTTTATTTCCCCAGCTCCGGTGGGAATGAGCCAGCGGCGACGCGGGTTAGCCTCGGTGACAGCAATCACCCATTTCTGATCCGGCGAGAGCGCGACAGCATAGCCTTCGCCCAGGCGCACAGCAGCGGCGCCGTCCGTTCCTCTCAGGAAAATCGTCCCCAACGACCCTCCACCTTTTCCGCCTTCGTGAAACAACACTTGTTTTCCGTCAGGGGACATATCGACCAAGACAGCCCGGTCGAGCCAGGTGAGTTCTCTCTCCTGCGTGCCCGGCGAGCTGGAGAAGAAGATTTTGCGCTCGCGATCGTCGATCGTAATGATGGCTGTACCGTCCGGCGAGACATCGTGCAGGGTTAAGTCCCCCGGAGCCGCCGCCAGAAGACGGAACGTCCCCGACATGTTCACGGCCATCAGACGCCGGGCGATCGTTGTGCTCGTAGGGTCGGCAGTGAACCAGACTTCGTCACTCTTAGGCGCCCAGGCCAGCCCGTACAGGCTGGAAAAGCTTCCAAACGATTTCGCGTTACCTCCTCCGGAATCGATGATGGTAATTGCGCCGCGATCATCACCCCTCCGGACATGTTCGCAAAACGCGATCTGCTTGCCGTCGCGCGAGATTCGCGGATGACTGATCCAGCCTGGTGCGTTCAGCTTGTAGACAACCTTGCCCACCGGATACTCGATGCGATTCTCGTTGCCGACGGTCCGCACTACGAGCAGGTGCGATCCATCGGGAGACCAATCCGACCATTCCACGTTCTCCAACATCTCGCGAGGCGCCGTGCCCCCAGTGAGGGGTGTTCGTCCCAAGGTGCCCTGGGTGCCGAAGAATCCGGCGAGCCCGGTGGGCTTGACCGAAACCGCAAGTTCTCCTGTCGAGGAGATTCCGAACAGGTCGACCTGACTTAAGCCGAGAGGACGCGATTCGATAACATCCGCCCGCGTCGAGTAGAGTTCCGGGGCCAACCCGGCCCATGCCGCACTGTAGATTACGGTGCGGTTGTCCGGTGCGAAACGCGCGCTCAGCACTGTTCCCTTGCGGAAAGTCAGTTGGTGGTATGTCACTTCAGACGATGTCTTTGCCCTGTGGCCGATCATGTAACCGAGGCACGCCGCCAGGGCCGCGAGCAGGACAGCGATAGGCAACTGAAAACGGCGCACCCGCTGAACCGCAGTTGGTTGAGCAATCTTTCGCGTCGAAGAACCGGAGCCCGGGGACAACGATTCAAGATCAAACCCGAGATCGCGTGCCGACTGAAACCGCTGATCGGGATTCTTTTCCAGGCAATGCCGTACGATGCGATCCAGCGCTGGAGAAATGCTGCGATTGATCTCCGTCAGTTCGGGCAGGTCATCCTTCAGGATGGCGGTCATCGTCTCGGCAGCCGTATCCCGGCGGAAGGCGCGCTGGCCAGAGAGCATCTCGAACAGAATCGAGCCGAATACAAAAACGTCAGATCGATGATCAACCGCAATCCCGCGCACTTGCTCCGGCGACATGTAGCCGGCGGTACCCAGAACTTGCCCGGCTTCAGTCAGGGAAATGTCTGCCTGGGTTAGGGTCTGCATACTACTGTTCGGCGCGGAGTCGCTTCGCGTTGTTTTGGCCAAACCGAAGTCCAGAATCTTCACGAGTCCATCTTTGGTGAGGAAGATGTTCTCTGGTTTCAGATCGCGATGGATAACTCCTTTGTCATAGGCTGCGGCCAGACCGCAGGCCACATGTATAGCGATGTCAACCGCCTTTCGCGCGGACACAACTCCGCCCTGTAGACGTGCTCGCAACGTCTCGCCTTCCAACAGTTCGGTGACCATGTAGGGAGCTCCGTCATGAGTCCCGATGTCATGCACGGCCAGAATGTTGGGATGGCTGAGAGCAGCTACGGTCCGTGCTTCCCGCTCGAAGCGCTGCAGGCGGTCAGCGTCGGTCGCGAACGACGCGGGCAGGATCTTGATGGCGACGATCCGATCGAGGCGAGTGTCGCGGGCGCGATACACTTCACCCATCCCGCCAGCGCCCAAAGGCGATTGAATTTCATAGGGACCGAGTCTTGTGCCGGAATCGAGGGGCATGGGTGGGCGCAATTATAACGTGCAGGTGTGCAACTACCCGATCCCTGGACGGATCGCTCATCGCGTTAATCGTGTCGGCCGAAGAACTTTCCGATCCCCAGCCGTACCTGCACGCTGTTGATTCCCGGATTCGGCGTCGCCAGCCCTGCATTCGAGATGTGCATGTAGCGCATCTCGAGGCTGACATTGTGCTTGGCGCCCAGAACGTGCATGCCCAGTGCCGCTTGATCCATAAAGTTGACGGTATTTGTTCCGGGCGGAACATCGTGGTTACTCAACAGAACTCCCCCGGTCAGTTCGAGGTATGGCGAAATGCGTCCATGGCGTTGAAAATTCCACTTGAGTCCCAGTGGATCGAAGCCAACGCCGTAGGCGGTGTTCGTGGGTTGGAAGGCGAGAAATACGGGAATAGCATCGACTGCGTACTCAAAACGGCCACGCAGAAATCCCGGAAGATGTGGGTCTGTGAGGATCCATCCGTAGCGCAAGCCCGCGTTGAACACTCCGGTATGGCCGCGGCCGCCGCTCACCGAATGTCCGCCGCCCGCCCAGATTTGGACCTCGTGGCCGCCTTTCTCCGGAGCGGCCTGAGCCGTCACAAACGTCGACGTCGCCAGGAGCATTACAGCCAGAAACGATCGCATAGGGTGATCCCTTTGAGCGTAAACGAAAGTACGTGAATTCGACCGATCACGATACAAGAAACGCAGTCGCGGCTACAACAGACGGGGATTGAAGACACTCTCGGCGACCTCTGCGGAAGTCCTCAGCGTCTTCTGCGGTTCAGGCTTTTTTTTACCGCTGAGGTCGCTGAGAAACCCCGCTGAGACCGCGGAGAAAAATGGTGAGCGGACCTGTCGATTGTCCAGGAACCTCTATTGAGACTGCCGGGCGGCGACTTGCGTCCCCAGTTCCAGCACGTCGTGGGCGGCTCGCGTGAAGTTGTGGCGAGCCACACCGGCTTCCTCCATGTAGTCTCCGAGGACGGGAATCACGCCCATGGCTTCGATTGCGTCGAGGTCATTCACGATCTGGCAGGCGCCCTCCGTGGCGTACTTCGCTTTCATTTCCGCTGACGCCGGAGTGCGGTTGATCAGGGCGTAGTCAAAAATCTGGCGTTGCGCATGGCTGTTCAAGGCGCGGATATGGTCTGCGGCCGTCAATCCCAGGCTTTCGTTGGCCTGCGTCATGAGATTGCAGATGTAAACCTTGGTGGCTTTCGATTCGACGATGGCCTCGGAAATTCCCTTCACCAGAAGGTTCGGGATCAAGCTCGTGAAAAGCGATCCCGGTCCAATCGTGATCAAGTCCGCATTGGCGATCGCCTCCAGCGTTTGCGACATTGGCTCGACGTCCGGAGGAACCAGGAAGAGTTCCCGGATCCGTCCTTTACTTGCGGTGATGTTGGTTTCACCACGCACGCGCGTGCCATCTTCCATGAGCGCTTCCAGTTCAATGTTCGACGTGGTCGCGGGATAGATGTGGCCGCGCGTGAGCAGAATCTCGGACGAAAGACGTACAGCCTCGGAGAAATCCGAAGTCAATGATGTGAGCGCGGCCAGAAAAAGATTGCCGAAGCTGTGCCCCTCAAGCCCCGATCCCTTATCAAAGCGATGCCGGAAGAGTCTCGAGAGCAGAGCCTCGTCTTCGCTCAGGGCCACGATGCAATTCCGGATGTCGCCTGGCGGCAACATGTTGAATTCTTTCCGCAGGCGGCCGCTCGAGCCTCCGTCGTCGCTGACTGTCACCACGGCAGACAGATCGCGAATGACGGGTGCTCCGACACGAGGGGCAGAAATATCAGCCGGAGTGGTGACGAAACGTTTCAGGCCCTTCAGCAGCGTGGAGAGCCCTGTCCCACCGCCAATGGCGACGACGCGCAAATCCCGGGTCCGGGCGGTTTTCTCCTGCGTTGCCAACCCGGCTGGTCTGGTTTCCATCAAGGACGTCCTCGCACTCGCGCTAGACCGGTTCCTCTTCGCCAACCGAATCGTCGGATTCCAGATCTGCGCCGGGATCCGGATAGAGCAGTTCCGTGAAACGCGGATCCTCGGCCAGGTTCTGGAAGTCCGAATCGTTTCGCGCCTGAAAGCGCAGTTGATTATTTAAGCGGAGTGCTTCATCGAGATGGCGGAGCGAGTCTTCTACGTGACCGGTGAGGCATTCGAGCGCGGCCAATCCGTAGATCACGAAGTCAGCCTTGGGGTTCTGCTTGAGCAGTTTATCCAGATGCTCGCGCGCTCCCACGTAGTCGCCGACGTTCATCAGCGAGACGGCATAGTCGAAGTGCTCTTCCGACGTCTTGAACTGGCTGGTGGAGGGGCGGTCCAGATGTTGATTGCAGATGTTGAGGTGAACCGTGGCCCGGTCGATTAGTTCTTTGCTGGGTCCCGCCATGACCTTCTGAAAATGAGGCTTGGCCTTTTCGAACTTGTGCTCCTGCATTGCGCGCAGGCCGGCTTCATAACTCTGCAGGGCCTGCACATAACGCGGGTCTTCGGAGACCGTTTTCTTGTTGGGGGCAGCTTTCTGAGCCATGTGTAAGACTCTTCCTGTGCTCTTTGTGATGGCGAACTCCTTAGAAGTGCGCTTGTTACCCGAGCTATAAAGTATCACTCAAAGAGTGGGTGGAGGGCAACGGCAGCCCAGATGACTCTAGGGAATCCGGAGGTCTTTGCCGGCCGCGTCCTTCGATGGCTGTCGATCTGAAAACCCGCGAAGCTTACTGCGAATGCACAGTGCCAGCGTGATTGCGGACACGACAAAGCAATATCCATTAACCCATCGATGGGGTGGATCCAAATGACCACTGAAGAATAGCACTAACGGGATGATGAGGCCCGCCATGCTGCTGATGAACAGCGCGTTCAGAATGCCGCGACGATGTTTCCCCGCCCATTCCTTTCGTTGCTTTAGCCCCTTAGTATCCCGAAGCTCATCGCGATGACGGCGCACGTATACGTTCGTGTAGATGAAGACCGAGGCGAAGTAGAAGAGCACACCTGCAGTAGCCCAACCCGGAATCTGGTTTGGCCGGCGTCTCGTCACAGCCAAGAAGGGTATTCCAAGCGCTATTGGGATCCAGAGCGACAGCAATAGCATCCGGAGCGTTTGCTTTGGCCGCATCGAATCGGTTGACTCGCCGATCGGGCACTCCTAATCGGGCACTGCTAATTGATCGACGCGGCCGCCTGCAGATCGACCTGCTTCCACTCGCCTTTGACAATGCCAGCGCGAATCTGGGTAGCCGTCTTGCCCTTCTGGTGCTGCTGGTACGAGTAGTACAACTCCTTCAAACAGATTGCACACTGCGCGCCGTGTGTGTTCTCGAAGCAGCTATGCAGGCTGTTGTGTCCCATGCGATCACAGTAGCAGTAACAGGGCTGCTGATGGATCACGTTGGGAATCTTCGCGGCCAGTTCGTAGGCGTGCGTCTGGTAGGCATTCTGTGCGTCAGCGCCCCATAGTTCGGACTTGGGAAAAATGGGCGGCAGCTTGGTGCCCTTTGGCGGAGGAGCTGCATTGTAGGCGGGAAGTCCCCCCTCTTCCTGCGGTGACGACCATTGCGCCGACACGGTAAGGGTCACCAGGAAAAGGAACACCACCGTAAGGCTGCGATAAACAATTTTGCTGCGAAAAAGGCCAAGCGTCATCAGATTTCCCCTTGAGTTTCGGATATTGTAACTCGAATCGTTTGAAAACGCGTTGCGACCGAACATCAGAGGTACCCTTCAATTTCTCGATTTTCTCCGCGCCCTCTGCGCGAAGTCTCGGCGTTCTCGGCAGTTAAAGCTTAGCCGCGGGCCTCTGAGAAACCCACAGCGAGCAACGAGAAAGCGGCGGAAACTCAGTTACTACCAAGACAACTCGCGACTCTCGGGTAGGTTCTGTATACAATAGGGCAGCACTATGGGGAATTCTGCAGATCCGGGTTCCGCAGGCGAGATGGCGATTGTCACTCCGTCCGAGGGTGTTGCGGCCCCCGTTCCTGTTCCGGTTCCTGTCGCGCCACCAATTCGTTTGAGCTCGGGCTTCGGTGTCTGGCTGCGCGACCTGGTCATTTCTCTCGCTATCTCAGCATTCATCATCATCTTTCTGTACCAGCCGGTGAAGGTCGAGGGCACGAGCATGATGCCCTCTCTGGTCGACCAGGAACGTATCTTCGTCAACAAGTTCGTCTACCGCCTGGAGCCCATTGAACGCGGCGACATCGTGGTATTTCGCTATCCTTATGATCCCTCGAAGAGCTACATCAAGCGCGTGATTGGCATGGCCGGAGACCGCATCCGCATCAACTCCGGACAGGTCTATGTGAACGGCGAAGCGCTGGACGAGAGCTATGTCCCTCCCGAGTACACGGATTCGCGAAGCTCACCCGAGGCCGTGGTCCCTGCGAACTCTTATTTTGTGCTGGGCGATCACCGGTCGATGTCCGACGACAGCCGAAACTTCGGCCCGGTGAATCAGAGCTTCATCTATGGCAAGGCCGTTTTCGGCTACTGGCCCATGGACAAGCTCGGCCGCGTGCGGTGACTTCACACCTTTTCCGTCCTGTCGCGTCTGACTAGCGGAACTGCTCATCAACGATTCAGCCAAGGCCTACCTCGCAATCACCATCTCGCTGTGCGCAGTCTGGGTCAGTGCACAGACTTCGCAGGCGTCGGCGCCTTCAAAATCCGAAGAGTGGGTAACGACTGATCCCGAGTCGGTTGGGATGTCGGGCAAACCCTTGCGCGACATGGAGGAGGCGATCCGCGCTGGACAGTTCAAAAAGATCGCCAGCGTGCTCGTTGCCCGCGGTGGAAGAGTCGTCTACGAAGGCTATTTCGACGGCGACGCTTCGACATTGCGAGACACCCGATCCGCAACCAAGAGCATCACGAGCGCGCTGGTCGGAATCGCAATCGCCGAGAAGAAGCTCAACGGAGTCAATGCCCGAGTGCTCGAGTTGCTGACCGAGCGCGCGCGTAAGATGCAGAATCCGGATCCCCGCAAGGACAAGATCACGATCGAAGACTTCCTCACGATGTCGTCGCCACTGGAGTGCGATGACTGGAACGACGCTTCCCGCGGCAACGAGGAGCGCATGTATGTGATTGAAGACTGGGCCCAGTTCATTCTTGATTTACCGGTGCGCGGACGGAACGTAGGCGAGAAAGCGGAAGCCCCAAAATACGAAAGAAATTTCAGCTACTGCACCGGCGGAGTCTTTGTGCTGAGCGAAGTGCTCCAAAAGGCGACCGGCCTGCGAACGGATCGATATGCACAGGAGAAGCTGTTCGGGCCGTTGGGGATCAACGACGAGCAATGGGTTTATTCGCCGCTAAACATCCCAGAGACCGGAGGCGGTCTGCGCCTATCCAGCCGCGACCTCCTCAAGATTGCCGAACTGTATCGGAATGGCGGAGTCTGGCAGGGAAGCCGGGTATTGGACGAGGCGTGGGTAAAAGTATCGACTCAGTCGCATGCCCAGATCGACGACCAGACCGAATACGGGTATCTGTGGTGGCTGAAGACGTTCAAGTCCGGCGGGAAGGACCGCCCGGCTTACTACATGAGCGGCAACGGCGGGAACAAGGTCGCGGTCTTTCCGGCGCTCGACATGGCGGTTGTGATCACCAGCACGAACTACAACACCCGCGGCATGCACGAGCAGACTGACAAACTGCTGACGGACTACATCCTGGCGGCAGTTCAATAGCGCCGCCAAGATAGTACCGCACCCAGCTCGTGTAGGGGCGGACGCCTCGTCCGCCCCGCGAGCGCAGCGCGCGTGCTCGAAGGCTGGCTGTGGCGGCGGCATCTTGCCGCTGCCGGCCACCGATCAGCAGCTTGGATCACTGGCATCCGATTTTTCCTCAGATTTTCTCGAGGAACCGCCCTTCTCCCCTTTCTCCCCGCGAAAATCCCTGATAATATTCATAAAATCCACTCCTCGGAGCGAGAATGCAGGCTATCCTTGCGCTGGAAGACGGTAGGGTCTTCCGAGGCAAAGGCTACGGCGCCAAAGGCGAATGCTACGGCGAAGTCGTTTTTAATACTTCCATCACCGGATATCAGGAAATTTTCACCGACCCTTCCTACTCCGGACAGATCGTCGTTCTGACGAATCCAGAAATCGGAAATTACGGCACCAACCAGGACGATAACGAGGCTACGCGTCCGTGGATCGAGGGCCTGATCGTGCGCGAGTTCTCGCGCGTCAGCTCGAACTGGCGCTCGCAGCAGGTAGCCGAGGAGTATCTGGAACAGTTCAAGGTGCCGGTGCTGTCGGATATCGACACGCGCGCACTGGTGCGGCACTTGCGCGATCACGGCGTGATGCGCGGCGTGGTCTCGACGATCGAGAGTGACACCGAAAAGCTCATCGCGAAGGCACGGTCGATTCCGAAAATGGATGGCACTGATCTGGCGAAAGAGGTCAGCACCAAGCGCTCGTACGTTTGGGAAGTGGGCGAGCGCTCGCACGAGCCGGTTGCCGTAGTCGGAGTAAAAGACGAGCCCCCGCGCTTCCACGTGGTCGCCTACGACTTCGGCATCAAGCAGAACATCCTGCGCAAACTGCGCGGGGAGGGATGCAAAGTGACCGTGGTCCCGGCGCAGACACCGGCAGAAGATGTGCTTGCGCTGAAGCCGGACGGAGTTTTCCTGTCGAACGGTCCCGGTGATCCGGAACCATGCACTTACGCGGTCGATTCCATCCGCAGACTGATGGGTCGCCAGCCGATTTTCGGAATCTGCTTAGGGCATCAGCTGACAGGAATCGCTCTCGGTGGGAAGACTTTCAAGCTGAAATTCGGCCACCACGGCGGAAATCATCCCGTCAAAAATCTGCAGACTGGAAAGATCGAAATAACGGCGCACAACCACAACTTCGCCGTCGATCCAGATTCGCTGGCCCAGAGTGAAATCGAGTTCACGCATAGGAACCTGAACGACGACACACTCGAAGGCCTACGCCACCGGAACCTGCCGCTGTTCAGCGTGCAATATCACCCGGAAGCAGCGCCCGGGCCTCACGATTCGCACTATCTGTTTAAAGAGTTTACGAAGATGATGGAGGAGTGGAAGAGGTGAGGTCAAGACGCCACACCGAGCTTTAAGGGCGCGAGAAGCTTTGAAAGGGCGCGCCTTCAAGGCGCGCCGTAAGGGACCAGAAGGATTTTGCGGCTTTAGCCGCTGAGGTCGAGCGATGAGACCAATCCGAGAGCAGGCGACGAACAATGGCCAGACCTACATGGTCACTTCGTCGACTTGGGGCCGACGCGCTCTGTTTTCTCGAGAGGCGTGGGCGAAACTGCTGATCGATACTCTCTATCACTACCGCGGTTCAGCCCACTTGCTACATGAGTTCGTAATTATGCCGGACCACGTCCAAGTAATCGTGACGCCGCAGACGAGCCTGGAAAAAGCCGTTCAGTTCATCAAAGGTGGATTCTCCTATCGAGCGAAGAAGGAACTAGGTTCGAATCTGGAAGTCTGGCAGAAGGGATTCTCGGACCACCGAATTCGCGATGCAAGCGACTATCGCTTGCATCAGGTCTATATTCAGCAGAATCCGGTCCGTAAGCATCTATGTGAGAGAGCGCAGGAATATCCGTACTCGTCCGCGAAACCTGGTTTCGAGCTTGACTCTATACCTCAGGGGCTAAAGCCCGAAATCTCAGAGGAGCGCGATACGGCACGCCTTGAAGGCGTGCCCTTTCAAACCAAAATCACCTCTAAGAACAGCGAGGCACCGGTTACTCAAGCGAAGAGCAAAACTGCATAGATGCCCAAACGCACTGACATCTCGAAAATTCTCGTACTCGGCTCCGGTCCGATCGTCATCGGGCAGTCGGCGGAGTTCGACTACTCCGGCACGCAGGCCTGCAAGGCGCTCAAGTCTGAGGGTTTTGAAGTGGTGCTGGCAAACTCGAACCCGGCCACCATCATGACCGATCCGGAGTCGGCCGACCGCACCTACATCGAGCCGCTCACGGTGGAGTATCTGGAAGAGATCATCCGCATCGAGCGCGAGATGTCTCCCGGCGCCGGCTTCGCCGTGCTACCCACAGTCGGCGGACAGACTGCATTGAACCTTGCCATCGAACTTTCCGACGGCGGCGTCCTCGAAAAATACAACGCCACGCTCATCGGCGCTAACGTCGCTGCCATCAAGAAAGCGGAAGACCGTCTGTTCTTCAAAGACGCGATGCAGCGCATCGGCCTCGACGTTCCTAAGTCAGCGCTGGTGAACAACACAAAAGATGGTATCGAGTTCGCGGGCAAGATCGGATTCCCAGTCATCGTTCGTCCGTCATTCACACTGGGTGGTACCGGCGGCGGCATCGCTTACAACCGCGAAGAACTCGGCGAAGTGCTGACTCGCGGACTCGATCTCTCTCCCGTCCACGAAGCGCTCATCGAGGAATCGGTGCTCGGATGGAAGGAATTCGAGCTGGAGGTGATGCGCGACACCGCCGACAACGTCATCATCATCTGCTCGATCGAGAACTTCGACCCTATGGGCGTACACACCGGCGACTCGATCACCGTCGCCCCGGCTCAGACGCTCACTGACCGTGAATATCAGGCCATGCGCGACGCCTCGATTGCCGTCATCCGCGAGATCGGTGTCGACACGGGCGGATCCAACATTCAGTTCGGAGTGAATCCCGAGACCGGCCGCATGGTCGTCATCGAGATGAACCCGCGCGTGTCGCGATCGTCAGCGCTTGCATCCAAGGCCACCGGATTCCCGATTGCAAAGATCGCCGCAAAGCTCGCTATCGGCTACAGGCTCGACGAGATTCGCAACGACATCACTCGCAAGACTCCGGCGTGCTTCGAGCCCACGCTCGATTACGTGGTCGTAAAGATTCCAAAATGGCAGTTCGAGAAATTCCCCGGCGCCGACGATACGCTCGGCCCGCAGATGAAGTCGGTCGGCGAGGTCATGGCCATCGGCCGCACTTTCAAAGAAGCGCTGATGAAAGGCATCCGCTCGCTCGACACTGGAAAGAAAGTTGGTTCCGACAAGATCGAGCCGAAGATTCTCACGCAACGCCTGGTCACGCCCCATCCCGAGCGCCTGGCCTACGTTCGCTACGCGCTCCGCCAGGGCCACACCGTCAAGCAACTTGCGAAGATGACCTCGATGGACCCATGGTTCCTCTACCAACTCAAAGAAATCAATGACCAGCAATTAGAGTTGGAAAAGCATCCGATGGAGTCGATCCCCGCCCAGGTGCTGCGCGATTCCAAGCGCATGGGCTTCTCCGACGGCCGACTCGCGCAAGTCTGGCGTCTCGAAGGTCAGGAGAAGGTTCGACACCTGCGCAAGAAGTATGGCGTAATGCCGGTCTACAAGCGCGTCGATACCTGCGCGGCCGAGTTCGAGAGCTTCACACCGTACCTCTACTCTACCTACGAGGACGAAGACGAGGCCGCACCGACTGACAAGAAGAAAGTCATCATTCTCGGCAGCGGGCCCAACCGCATAGGACAGGGAATTGAGTTCGACTACTGCTGCTGCCACGCCTCTTTCGCGCTGCGCGACGACGGTTACGAGACGATCATGATCAACTGCAATCCTGAGACCGTCTCGACCGACTACGACACCAGCGACCGCCTCTACTTCGAGCCGCTCACCTTTGAAGATGTATGGGCCATCTACCAGCACGAGACCTCGAAGGGTGCGGACGTCGGCGTGATCGTGCAGTTCGGCGGACAGACTCCGCTGAATCTCGCGCTTCCGCTGAAAGAAGCCGGCGTCAAGATCATCGGCACGTCACCGGAATCGATCGATCTCGCTGAAGATCGCAAGCAATTCAACAAACTGCTGGAAGACCTGCAGATTCCGCAGGCCCCCGGCGTTATGGCGACCTCCATCGAAGAGGCCGTTGAGGGCGCGAACCGAATCGGCTACCCGGTGCTGGTGCGGCCGTCGTACGTACTCGGCGGGCGCGCCATGGTGATCGCATACGACGATCAATCGATCGTCCGCTACATGAAAGACGCCGTGGAATACTCGCACGACCGGCCCGTTCTGATCGATCACTTTCTGGAAGACGCGATCGAGGTCGACGTCGACGCGCTCTCCGACGGCGAGGACGTCGTCATCGGCGGCATTATGCAGCACATCGAGGAGGCCGGGATTCATTCCGGCGATTCTTCGTGCGTGCTGCCCGCGGTCGATATCCCGCAGTCCCAGCTCGAGCGCATGCGCGAGTACACCTTCAAGCTGGCCAAGGCGCTGAAAGTGGTCGGCCTGATGAATATCCAGTTCGCCATCCCGCGCCGCAACGGCAGCTCGGGCAACGGATCAGAAGGCGGCAAGGTCTACGTTCTCGAAGTGAACCCGCGCGCCTCGCGCACCGTGCCCTACGTCTCGAAGGCGACAGGTATTCCGTTGGCGAAGATTGCGGCTCGCCTCATGACCGGCCGCAAGCTGCGGGAGTTCCTTCCCGAGTTCATCGAGCGCCGCGCCGATCTCGATACTGGCAACTACTACTATGTGAAGTCCCCCGTATTTCCGTGGAGCAAATTCCCCGGCGTCGACACGGTGCTTGGCCCCGAAATGAAGTCCACCGGCGAAGTCATGGGAGTCGCTGACAACTTCGGAGAGGCATTCGCCAAGGCTCAACTCGCCGCCGGACAGAAACTGCCGACCGAGGGAGCTGTGTTCATCAGTGTGACCGATCACGACAAGCTCCACGTGGCCCCGGTCGCCCGCAAGTTCGTCGACATGGGATTCAAGCTGGTGGCCACCGCCGGCACAGCCGATGTGATCGAAGCTGCCGGCATGAATGTCGAGCGCGTCTATAAAGTGAAAGAAGGACGTCCCAACGTCGTCGACTTCATCAAAGGCCAGCGCATCCAGTTGGTGATCAACACGCCCACTGGCCAGGAGCCGTGGTTCGACGAAAAAGCGATCCGCCGCGCGGCGGTGACGGCAAGGATTCCTACAATCACTACGCTGGCCGCGGCGCGCGCTGCTGCTGAAGGGATCGCCGCGTTGCAACGGGGAGAGGTCAACGTGCATGCTCTGCAGCAATTGCATGCGGAACGCGCCGTCAATCGCTGAAAGCCGCCAAAAAGGGCTCTCACCACAAAGGACACTAAGGTACACGAATGAAAACCCGACGTTCCTTCGTGATACTTCGTATCCTTTGTGGTTTGTGCTTTATGGTTTGAAGTAAACTTACCCTATGCTTCTCCACGGTATTTTCCCGCCCATCACCACGCCCTTTTATCCCGACGGCAACGTCTACTACAAAAAGCTCGAGTCCAACGTCGAGCGTTACTCGCGCACGCCGGGGGCGGGCATCGTTGTGCTCGGATCGACGGGTGAGGCAATCATGCTCTCGGACCAGGAGCGGCGCGATGTGTTGAAAGTCGCTCGCGACGCTGCCGCGCCAAACAAGGTGCTGCTCGCCGGGACGGGGATCGAGTCCGCGATAGAGACGCTGCGTCTCACCGAATATGCCGCCGAACTCGGATATGACGTCGCTATGGTGCGCACGCCGCACTACTACAAGAAGCAGATGGCTTCGGAAAATATGCTTGCCTTTTACCGCACGGTGGCCGACCACTCGCCTATCCCGGTGATCGTCTACAACTTTCCTCAAGCGACCGGATACGACATCCCATCCGAAGTCATGATCGAACTCGCGGAGCATCCCAATCTCATTGGGATCAAGGAATCCAGCGGGGACGTCGAGAAAGTCCGGAAGATGGTGGAGGGAACGAGTCACGTTAAGCGCAGCGCGACCGTGACCGAGACATTCGAAGCCGTCACGCCACGGATGCTTGCTGCGGCGACTCCCGCAGAATCTGACAACGGCGGCCAGTTGGTGCAGGTAGGAACTCTGTCGGGATCAAAAGAAATTAAGCCGTCCTCATCCGCAGTAACGGTGGTCGGGAAGATGAAGACACGCCAGAAGGAAGTGGGATTCCAGGTGCTGGTCGGGGCTGCGCATAAACTGCATCCGTCGCTCGATGCAGGCGCGGTCGGAGCCATCCTCGCCTTCGCCTGCCCGGCGCCTACCGCCTGCTACGAGATCTACGCGGCATGGAAAGAGGGGGACGCAGACCTTGCCCGCCTCAAGCAGGAACGAATCGCGAAGGCTGCGCAGCGAGTCGGCGATCTCGGTGTTCCCGGATTCAAGTACGGCATGGACTTCAACGGATACTACGGCGGCCCGGTGAGGCTGCCGTTCCTGCCACTGACGGCCAATCTGAAAGCCGAGATCGAGCAACTGCTGAGCGACATTCGAAACTAGGATTGCCCGTGAAGAAGGCTGCGCCTCGACGTAACAAGCATCCACCCGTTTCCGACCAGATGAAGGCCTGGTCCTCGGCCCTCGCTGTCGAGGTTGCTGACTGGCCGCGAGCCACGGCGCGCTCGTTTTTCGGCTTCAACGCCCTCTACCGCGGCGACAACATCGTTGGGATGCTTCCCCGCACCTGCAGCTTCGGAAATGGAAACCTGCTCGCGTTCCGCATCGACGGTGTGACGGAGCGGCTCAAGGCGCGGCTCGAGCAAGATCCCCGCATCGGCTCCATTGACCAGAACAGTACCCGCTGGTTCACGTTTGAACTCTCATCCGACACCGACCTGCACGCAGCGCTCGACTGGCTCGGCGCTGCCTACCAGGCAGCGAGTAAGCGTCCGAAATCAAAGTAGTTAACGACGGGTTGTGATTAGGATCACACGGGCGTATACTTTCTTCGAACGAACGTTCGAATGATCTGCTGCCAGGATTATGGGGAGTCCTTCCACAGCAAGACGAATTTCCGCGCACCATCATCGCTCTGCGACGCCGGCTCCGGAAACCCGCTATGACCGGCGCCTCGCCGAGATTCTTAACTACGCCACCGAAGTCTTCTGCAAGAAGGGATACGAAGGCGCGTCGATGCGCGACCTGTCGCGCGAGAGCGGGATGTCGCTCGCGGGGCTCTATTACTACTTCGAATCCAAAGAGCGGTTGTTGTATCTCATCCAGAAACACACCTTCGGAACGATTGTGCAGCGGCTGAAAGCGCGGCTTGAAGGCGTGTCTGATCCCGAACAGCGGATTCGCATTTTTATCCTCAATCACCTCGAATACTTTCTGGCCAACCAGGCTGCCATGAAGGTCCTTTCACACGAAGCCGAGGTGTTGAAGAACGGCTTCGGCACGGAAGTGGCGGCGATCAAGCGCGAGTACTACCGGATTTGTGTGGGCCTGCTCGACGAGTTGAAGCGCGAACGCGGGCTCCAGTTCTCCACGCGCCTCGCGGTGCTTAGCCTGTTCGGCATGATGAACTGGATCTACACCTGGCACAAGCCGCGCGTGGACGCCGATGCGGACTCGATCGCGGGAGAGATGGGTGACATTTTTCTACGCGGCGTGACGGCGAGCGGAAAGAAGCGCGGGTGACTGACGTGGACAGCGACAGCAGATTCCTCACTTCGCTCGGAATGACAATGAATTTTAATATTTGAAGAAACCGAAGGAGACGTAGACATGGCGACGACAATACAGCCTGCAAGCGGCGAGACCACCAAGCAGTTAGTCAACTATCGCAATGAGGGCGGAGTTGCGGTGATCGAGATGTGCGACCCTCCCGCCAACACGTACACCTATGAGATGAATCGTCAACTGGATGATGCGATCCTCAAGGCGCGCATGGAGAATGACGTTCACGTAATTGTCCTGACGGGTGCCGGCGATAAGTTCTTCTCCGCGGGTGCAAACATCAAGATGCTCTCCAGCGTCGATCCCACATTCAAGTACTACTTCTGCCTACACGCCAACGAGATGTTGCTACGGCTGGAGCACACGCCCAAGCTCGTGATCGCGGCCATCAACGGTCACTGCGTTGGTGGCGGTCTGGAAATCGCGATGGCCGCCGATATCCGTATCGCTCGCAAAGATGCGGGGAAGATCGGACTGCCCGAAGTGAATCTCGGGGTTCTGCCGGGAACTGGCGGCACGCAAAGACTTTCGCGGATGGTGGGGAAGAGCAAAGCAATTGAGTTGATGGTCACGGGCAACACATTCTCGTTCGAAGAGGCGCAGGAACTCGGCATCGTGAATGACGTCTTCGAGCGTGAGGGCTTCATGGAAAACATCATGGAATACGCCCGCCAGTTCTGCCCGCCGAACAAGGCCTCGAAGGCGGTCGGACGCATCAAGCGCGCGGTACAGACGGGTTGGGAGATTCCGATGGAGTCCGCCCTGGCCGTCGAGCGCGAAAACCAGCAGTTGCTCTTCCAGAGCGAAGATGCAAAGGAAGGCCTCGCGGCGTACGTGGAGAAGCGCCCGGCAACTTTCAAAGCGAAATAGCTTGTGTAGGGACGGGCGCCTCGCCCGTCCCGCCGGCAAAGCCGGCGTGAGGGACAGGGAATGCCTGCAGCGACAAAGGTAAGCGTAAAACCCGGCAAGCTGCTGATCGACGGCCAGTGGGTCGACGGCCCAAGGAAGTTCAACACCATCAATCCGGCGACGGAAGAGGTGTTGACCGAAATCGTCGAAGCATCGGCGTCCGACGTCGACCGTGCCGTCGAAGCCGCACGCCGCGCCTTCGAAGATCGTAACGGGCCGTGGCGCAAGCTCTCCGCCAGCGAGCGCGGACGCCTCATCTGGACACTTGCCGACCTGGTCGAGAAGAATATCGACGAACTTGCCGAACGGGAAACGCTCGACAACGGCAAGCCGATTTTTGAATCCCGCTACGTCGATACGCCGATGGTCATCGACGTCCTGCGCTACTATGCGGGGCTCGCGACCAAAATCCACGGCGAGACCGTCAACACGTTCGAGACGGCGTTCACCTACACACTTCGCGAGCCCGTTGGCGTCGTCGGATTGATCGTTCCCTGGAATTTCCCGTTGCTCTTGGCGTCATGGAAACTGGGGCCCGCTCTGGCGTGCGGGAACACGCTGGTGCTGAAGCCCGCCGAACAGACTCCGCTGACAACGCTAAAGCTCGGAGAACTGGTGATTGAAGCCGGTTTTCCAGCAGGAGTGATCAACATCCTGACCGGCGGGCCGGAGACGGGCAAGGCCATCGTCGCGCATCCGGGGATCGACAAGATCGCGTTCACGGGGTCGACCGCCGTCGGCAAAGAGATCATGCGCGGGGCGGCCGATACCCTGAAGCGCGTGACGCTGGAACTTGGCGGCAAGTCGCCCAACATCGTGTTCGCCGATGCCGACATCGATAACGCAGTCAAAGGGGCGATCAATGGCATCTTCTACGGCAAGGGCGAGGTCTGCAACGCCGGATCGCGGCTGTTCCTCGAAAACAAGTTGAAGGACGAGTTCACCGAGAAGTTGGTCGCCCGCGCCTCGAAGATGCGTCCCGCGGACCCGCTCGATCCCAAGACACGCTTGGGCGCGATCGTCAGCCAGGAGCAGATGAAAACTGTTCTTGGTTTCATTGAGGCGGGCAAGAGCGAGGGCGCGAAATTGATTTCGGGCGGAAATCGCACGTCAGTCAATGGAAGCAAAGGATTCTTTATCGAGCCCACTATATTCGGCGACGTGACGAACGACATGAAGATCGCGCAGGAAGAAATCTTCGGGCCGGTCTTGTCGGTCCTGACATTTGACGACGTCGATGAGGTCATAGAGCGCGCCAATAACAATCCATACGGCCTGGCCTCCGCTGTCTGGACGCGCGACGTCAAGAAAGCTCACATGGTCTCGCGGCGATTGAAAGCGGGCACCGTGTGGATCAACACGTATGGTCTGATGGACGCGGCGTTGCCCTTCGGCGGTTACAAGAGTTCCGGCTTCGGCCGTGAACTCGGAGCACACGCGATCGAGCATTACACCGAGCTGAAAACAGTTTGGTTGAATATGGGATGAAGATCATCACTACAGAGGTCACAGAGGAGCACGGAGGTTTCCTCAGTGTTCCTCCGTGTCCTCTGTGGTGAGAGAGGTTGGCTATGCCGGGCAAAGTAGCAAAAATCGGAACCTTCAGTGACTGGATCGGTCTGTTCAACGACTGGCGGAAAGAGATCGGCGTCAACACCGATGACATCGAAGCCTTTCACTTCGATACGCTCTACGGCGCAATCGACACGGAAGACATAGAATTCGGCCATTACAAGGGCAACCGCAAATGGGAGAACCTGCGGCAGATGCCGACGCAGCAGATGCGCGACGCCCTGATGAACATGATCGTCTACCAGGGAGACACCGAGTTCGCCAGCGTCGAACAACAACGCAATCTGCTCGAAAATGCGCCGACCGACTGGGACCGACGAGCCATCACGCGCGTCATGATCGAAGAGATGCGTCACGGCTGGCAGATGTGCGCGCTGCTGGTCGACCACTTCGGGTACTCGGGCAAGGTCGAAGCACAAAAGATGCTGGAGCGGCGCGCCTTCGAAAACAAACGGCTGCTGGGCGCATTCAACGTCGACGTCGATAACTGGATGGATTTTTTCACCTACACCGATTTCGTCGATCGTGACGGAAAATTTCAGTTGCAGATGCTGAAGTACTCTGCGTTCGCTCCCCTGGGACGATCCATGTCGTACATGCTACGCGAAGAGGCGTTCCACATGGGCACGGGGAATGACGGATTGCGGCGCATCGTCGAAGCTGGCGTCATTCCGGCGTGGCTCATCCAGAAGTATCTGAACAAATGGATTTCGAGTTCGTACGACCTGTTCGGAACCGATCACTCTTCGTCGGCACACTGGGCCTATGTCTGGGGCATCAAGGGCCGCTACGATGAACCGAAGAACGATAAGACCGCAGATCTTGACGATCTCAACGACTACAACCGGAACCTTTATCGAGACGAGGTGTCCGGGCTGATCGAGCGCTTTAACAATTCTCTGAAGGCGGGAGAGCCGAAATTGTATGCGCCGGACATCAAGTTCAACCGCTTCATCGGTCGATGGGCGAACCAGAAGTTCCATGCGAAGACCGGCGAATTGCTGGACGATCGCGCTTACGAAGAACATCTGAAGGAATATATGCCCACAGCGGCCGACAAGAAGCTGCTTCTGGATATTCTCGAAACCGAGAAGAAGTGGATTGCCGAGAAGACCGGCGCTCGCGACCCGCTGGCGAGTATCGGTGAAGTGCGCAAGTCGGCGATTAATTTGTGAAGAACTCATCACAGAGGCCACAGAGGAACATAGAGCAATGAACGCCGCATCTACGATTTCGGGACTTGGGCGGCTTGCCACGAGCATTGCAGGCTCGGTCGCGCGCATTGAACTGCGCCATCCTCCGCTGAATATCATCGATGTCCCCATGATGGAGGAGTTCGCACAAGTTCTCTCGCAGATCGAGTCCCGGTCCGACATCTCGGTCATCGTTTTCGGCGGAGAAGGGAAGGCATTCTCCGCAGGCGTGGATGTTGCGGCGCACACTTCCGACAAGGTCGAAGAGATGCTCGCCAAATTCCACGGGGTAATCCGTGCTCTGGTGGCTACGAAGAGAGTCACGATTGCCGCGGTTCACGGACACTGCTTGGGAGGAGCCGCGGAACTAGCCATGGTCTGCGATATTGTCTACACGACCGAAGACGCCCAGTGGGGATTCCCGGAAATCAAATTAGGCTGCTACCCGCCGGTGGCCTGCGCGGCTCTCGCGGCGCTGGTCGGACAGAAGCGAGCCGCGGAGTTAATCCTGACTGGCCGTACCATCAGTGGCAAGGAAGCAGCGCGGATTGGACTGGCGACTGATGCGGTCGGTGATCCCGAAGCTGGTGTCCAGGAATGCGTCGGTAAACTTCTCCAACTCAGCCCGGCTGCACTCAGTGTCACAAAGAAGGCTCTTTACGCGTGGGACTCAATTCATTTTGACAAGGGGCTGGCACGCGCCGAGAAGACTTACTTTGACGACTTGATGAACACCTCTGATGCGCAAGAGGGCATCCGCGCCTTCATGGAGAAGCGTCCGCCGAAGTGGACTGGCCGATAGCGGTATCGATATGGACTACGAGATCACAGCCGAAGAAGTGAAAGGCAAGCTCGACGCCTGCGAGAGCTTCACGTTGCTCGATGTGCGTGAACCCTGGGAATTTGAAACGGCGAAGATCTCGAGCGCCAAGCTGATGCCGATGGGCGAAGTGCCGTCGCGAGCTCACCAGGAATTGGATCCGGAGGACCACATCGTGGTTGTCTGCCATCACGGCGTTCGATCGATGAATGTGACGGTATGGCTGCGGCAGCAGGGATTTGAGAAAGCGCAGTCCATGCGCGGCGGCATCGATGCGTGGTCGAGAAGGGTGGACGGGAAAGTGCCGGTGTACTGAAAGGTCAGCAATGAGCCGTGAGCATTGAGCGATGAGCAAAACAAAGGCTCGCTCGCTGCTCATTGCTCATCGCTCAAAGCTATGCGCAAAGAACTCATCGAACTCCGCATCAACGGCCGCGCTGACGAAGTCGCGATCGAGTCGAGCGCGTTGCTGCTCGACGTGCTTCGGCAAGACCTGCAACTTACGGGCTCGAAGCGCGGCTGCGATGATTCGTCCTGCGGAGCGTGCACTGTGCTGGTCGATGGCGTCGCGATGATGTCGTGCACCCTGCTCGCAGCCAGTTGCGAAGGTCAGGAGATCACCACGATAGAAGGTGTCAGCGAGCACGGCAGTCTGGCGGCGATTCAGAAAGCGTACGGCGAATGGGGCGGCGCGCAGTGCGGCTACTGCACGCCCGGATTCATCATGACAGTGAAGTCGCTGCTCGCCGAAAATCCTGATCCATCCGAGTCGGATATTCGCGACGCGTTGAGTAGCAATCTGTGCCGCTGCACTGGGTACAACCAGATGTATGAAGCTATCCGATCGGCGATTGCCGCGGAGCGTTGTGCGGTAACGAATAGCGAGCATGGAAAGTGACTCAGCCAACGACCAAGAACCACCGACCAACGGCCGACTTCTCCATCATCGGCAAATCCACGGCTATGGTCGACGCCGCCGAGAAGACCAGCGGCGCCGGCAAGTACACCGACGACCTCAGCGTTCCCGGCATGCTGGTGGGAAAGATCCTGCATTCGCCCTATCCGCACGCGCGCATCAAGCGCATCGACATCAGCCGCGCCGAGCAACTCGAGGGAGTTATCACGGTCGTCGTCGGGAAGGACGCACCGAATCCCTACGGCATTCTCCCCGTCGGACACGACGAGCACGCCCTCGCACTCGACAAGGTGCGCTACGTCGGTGACAACGTGGCCTGCGTCGTTGCTATTTCCGAAGCCATTGCCGAGAAGGCTCTGGAATTGATCGACGTTGATTACGAAGTCTTGCCCGCCTACTTCGATCCTGAAGAATCGATGAAGGCTTCAACAGATCTGATTCACGACAACAAGCCCAACAATCTGGAAAAGGATTATCACCACATCTTCGGCGATCCTGATAGAGGCTTCGCCGAAGCCGATCACGTGGCCGAGGCGCGGTTCATCGCGAACGAAGTCACGCATGCTGCGATGGAGCCGCACTCCACGCTGGCGGCTTTCGAAATCGATCCGCATACGGGGAAGCCCGGACGCCTGACGGTGTGGTCATCGACGCAGGTGCCATATTACCTCCAGCACAAATTGTCGCTCGTGCTCGAGATGCCCATGGCGCAAATTCGTGTGATCAAGCCGCTAGTCGGCGGCGGATTCGGCGGCAAGAGCGAAGTCATCCCCATCGAGATCATCGCGGCAGTCGCGGCGCGCAAGGCACAAGCTCCGGTCAAGATTACCTACACGCGTGAGGAAGTCTTCTGGGCACATCGCGGGCGCCCGCGGACCATCATCGACTTGAAGACGGGCGTAAAGAACGACGGCCGCATCACCGCCGTGAAAGCCCGCGTGGTGCAAGACGGCGGTGCCTACTGCTCCTACGGAGTGGTCACGATTCTGTACTCCGGCGCGCTGCTCGGCGCTCTCTACGATATCCCTAACATTCAGTACGACGGATACCGTGTGCTCACCAATAAGCCCGCGTGCGGTGCCATGCGGGGACACGGAACAGTGAATGTCCGGTTCGCGTTCGAATCGCAACTCGACGAACTCGCTGCGAAGGTCGGAATGGATCCGGCTGAAATCCGCCGCCGAAATCTGCTGCAGCCGCCCTGCATTACGGTCAACGGTCTGCGAGTCCAGAGCTACGGTTTGCCGGAGTGCATTGAGAAGACAGTCGAGCGCTCCCGCTGGGACGAGCGCAAAGGCAAGCTCCCCAGAGGACGCGGCCTCGGAATCGCCTGCAGCCACTACGTCAGCGGCGCCGCCAACTCAATCATCCGCTCTGACATGCCGCACTCGACGGTGAATATCAAGATCGATCGCGACGGCGGCGTGGTTGTCTACACAGGAGCATCAGAGATCGGCCAGGGATCAGACACGATGACGGCGCAGATCGCCGCCGAAGTCCTCGGATGCTCGTTGTCCCGCGTGCGTGTGATAGCCGCCGACACCGACCTGACTCCGATCGACATTGGCTCCTACTCCAGCCGTGTGACTTTCATGGCCGGAAATGCCACACTGCGCGCCGCGAACGAAGTGAAGAAGCTGATCGCAGCTGCTGCCGCCAAGAAGATGAATTGCCAGCCGGACGACCTTGTCTTCCGTGATGATGTTGTTGGGAAGAGAGAGGGTCGTGTGGGGACGGCCGCCATCGGCCGTCCGGCCGAGCAAAGCTCGGCGGCCACAGTGTCAGGCCGAGTCGAAGGCCAGATCCTCCGCGGGTCTCTCCAGCAGAAGCGCAAAGACGATGGCCCGAAAGATCAGATGACATTCGAAGAAGCGGTGGTCGCGGCCATTGATTTTCATGGCGCGCTCACCGGCACTGGTTCCTACGCGCCTCCGCCAGAAGCTCGGGGCGGCAAGCACAAAGGCGCTGGCGTGGGACCATCGCCCGCGTATTCCTATTCCGCCCAGGTTGCCGAAGTCAGTGTCGACGAGGAGACTGGCGAAGTGACGGTGCACAAAGTGTGGGCGGCCCACGATTGCGGCCGCGCCCTCAATCCGGTTTCAGTCGAAGGACAAATTATCGGCTCTGTGTGGATGGGCATGGGACAGGCCCTCACCGAGGAGATGGTCTGGAAGGATGGAATGCTGATGAATCCCGGCTTGCTCGAATATCGCAGCCCGTCGTCGGTCGAGTCGCCGGAAGTCGAGCCCATTATCGTCGAGAGCATCGATCCCGAGGGCCCCTTCGGCGCCAAGGAATGCAGTGAGGGATCGCTCGCCGCGACTATCCCGGCTATTGCGAACGCCATCTACGACGCCGTCGGAATCCGCTTGCACGAATCGCCGTTTACGCCCGAGAGGGTGTTGGCCGCATTGCGTTCCAAGAAGAACGCGAAAGCGCTGAATCTCACTGAGGGCGTCGATCCCACGTCGCCAAAGGGCTTCCGCGAACACGGTGGATCGCTCTGGTTCAAAGGCAAAGGGCCGGAACGTCATCCACTGGATCCCTCCCGCCACGAGCCCGCCGGAGGTGCGGATTGAGTTTGCCGCAATTCAAATTGCTCCGGCCTCGGTCTGTAGCAGAAGCCATCGAGCATCTGGTGAAGCATGCTGGCAGCGTGCGCGTCCTCGCCGGAGGTACCGACATCATCCCCTCTATGCGGCAGAAGCTGTTTGAGCCCGAATATGTGGTCGACCTGCGTGGAATCGGTGAAATTCGCGGAATCGAGCCGCGACCCGATGGCAGCGTGGAAATCGGCGCACTCACGACGATCCGTACGATCGAGCGCTCCGACTTTCTACGCGAGCACTATCCCGTGTTAAGCGAAGCTGCCGGTACCGTAGCGTCTCCAGTGCTTCGCAACATGGGGACGATTGGCGGCAATATCTGCCTCGACACGCGCTGTCTCTGGTACAACCAGTCGCTGACCTGGCGCAAGGGCTGTGGATTCTGCATCAAGAAAGACGGCGATCTTTGCCACGTCGCCCCCGGCGGAACCAAGTGCTGGGCGGCGTTTTCGAGCGATACTCCTCCGGCCCTGCTCTGTCTGAAAGCGGAAGTAGAAATTGCGGGCCCCACCGGAACCCGTCGTGTCCGTCTCTCTGACTTCTATACCGGTTTGGGCGACAACTACCGCAAACTGCAGGCCAACGAACTCGTCACGCGCGTATTCCTGCCGGCGAGCTCGAAAGATTATCGCGGTGTGTACCGCAAGCTACGCGTGCGCGGATCGATTGACTATCCCCTCGCCGGTGTAGCTGTTGTGTTGAAACGCTCGAACGGGCACGTCTCCGATGCGCGCATCGGGATCACTGCCGTGAACCCCGCGCCACTCCTGGTGAAGGGCGCATCGGAATTGCTTGCAGGAAAAGCAATCGATGAAGCCCTTGCCGAAGCCGCTGCCGATTTGGCCGCGAAAATTAGCAAACCTTTGACAACTTCCGCCCTCACTCCGGAGTATCGTCGCGAGATGATTCGTGTATTCACCAAAAGGGCTGTGCTGGCCGCAGCCCAGATGAATGGCAATTAACGCGAAAGGTGCAGAGTTGCATGCCCGTTTATCACGTTGCCCAGGTCAACATCGGTCAAGTGCGAGCTCCGATTGAAGACGCCCTCATGTCCGGATTCGTCGCCCGGCTCGACGAGATCAATGCGCTCGCCGATCGCAGCCCCGGATTCGTCTGGCGGCTGCAAACACCCGTGGGCAATGCAACCTATTTCCGACCCTACCCTGAAGACGACCGGATTCTGATCAATATGTCCGTGTGGGAAAGCATTGCCACGTTGCGACATTACGTCTACAAGACGGCTCACGCGGAACTGCTCCGGCAGAGGGAAGCATGGTTCGAGAAGTTTGCGGGCGTGTACATGGCCCTCTGGTGGGTGCCGACGGGGCATCGTCCTGGCATGGACGAGGCGACCAAGCGCATTGCGTATCTTGAGAAGCACGGGCCCACGCAGTTTGCATTCACCTTCAAAACACCTTTCGAGCCGGACGAGCAATTTCAGCAGGGAATCGACTGGTCATCGTTCGTGCCCTGCCCGGCGACGTAGCCTGCGTACTGATAGAATGCCCCGCTGAGGCAAATCCCCACTTCTGTTGCGCAAAACGCGGAAGAAGTGCGACGGCCGCCAATCACGAATGATCACCGACTGCCATATCCACATCCAGCCGATGGAGATGTTCAAGCCCCACGCGCTGGAACTCATGAAGCATAAGCGCCCGAACTTCGATCAGATCGTCGAATTCTGCCGTTCTCCGAAGGCGTTCCTCAAGTTCCTGGATGCGAGCGGCATCGATCGCGCCATGCTGATCAATTACGTGGCGCCGGAGGTCATCGGCTTCACCAGCGGCGTGAATCAATTTGTCGCCGACTACGTAAAGGAAGATCCCAAGCGGCTGTTGTCGTGCGGCAGCCTGCATCCGCGCCATACCACTAACGTCCTCGCCGATGTCGAGCAGATACTGCGGCTGGGCCTGCAGATGATCAAGATTCATCCGCCGCACCAATTGTTGTTTCCGAATGATTACCTGAGCGGGGCGAAGGAATTGGAGATTATCTACCGGGCCGCTGAGGCGAATGGCGTGCCGGTCATGTTCCACACTGGCACGTCGATATTTCCCGGAGCACGCAACAAGTACGGCGATCCGATCTACGTCGACGACGTCGCCGTGGATTTTCCCAAGCTCAAAATCTTACTTGCTCACGGCGGGCGTCCTCTGTGGATGCAGACTGCATTCTTCCTGGTTCGCCGTCATCCCAACGTTCACCTCGATATCAGCGGCATTCCTCCAAAGACTCTGCTGAAGTACTTCCCGCGCCTGGAAGAGATCGCGCACAAAACGTTGTTCGGCACGGATTGGCCCGGGCCCGGCGTTCCTGATATCAAGAAGAATCTCGATGAGTTCCGCGCGCTGCCCCTGACGCAGTCAGTGCAGGAGCAGATCCTGACCAAGACCGCTTTGACGCTCTGGCCAGCCTGAGCCAACCATAGAAAAAAGCCCGCGCTCTGCACGCGGGCTCTTTGAATTGCGATCACCTATTTTCCGGCTTTCGCCGGGGTAGCCTTGGTTCCCATGAGCTCATCGGCCAGGGCACCAGCGCCGTAGATCTTACGCAGCGCTTCCTGAATGCCGCGAGAGTCCACGGAAACCGCGCGTCCCTGCGTATCGCTGTAGGCAAAGTTCCAGGGCAGCGACTCGATATTGCCGTCGAAGATGATCCCAACGACCTCACCATTCTTGTTCACGGTCGGAGACCCGGAGTTGCCTCCGATGATGTCCGCTGTCGAAACAAAGTTAAACGGCGTCTTGAGATCCAGCCTATCTTTCAACTTGATCCAACTCTCTGGCAAGTTATAGGGTGACTGACTGCCGTGTTCTGCGGCATGTTGGTAGGCGCCGCCCATCGTCGTGTCAAACGGGATGGCTTTCCCGTTCTCCTGATACCCCTTTACCACTCCATAGCTCAAGCGGAGGGTAAAAGTGGCGTCTGGAGGCTGGGTGAAACCGCTCTGCGCAAATCGAGCCTTGGCGATGGCACCACCGTCTCGGCGAACCACCGAGTCCACCTTGTCCTCGAACTCGCGCCGGGCCGAGCGGGCATCCGGATCGATAGAGCGCATCAGTACGATGAGCGGATCCGTGCTCGTTTCAATGGCCGCCTTTCCGCCTTCATACAACTGCTTTCGGACCGCCACATCATCCAGCTTGGTGTTGGCAATCAGGTCCTTCGCCACCTCGGCAGGTGATTTCCCCTGCAGCACCTTCTGCACTTCTGGATTGTCCTTGCCGAGAGACTCTTGCATCTCGCTAAGCCCGTCGGCGAGGAGCGCGGTCTCGAGATTTTTGTAAATCGGCTCCGTGGAGAAAAGCTGCTGCTCGAGCGACGGCAGGGCAGAATCGCGGAACTCGCGCATCCGGTCGGGATTCGGCTTCGGCTTTTCGTCCGCCGCACGAACCAGCGTTCGCGCAAACTGGGCGAGGTGCGAAGGGAAGGCGCGCATCCGCTCCAGATAGCTCAGGTTCGGAAAGATCTCCTGCTGTGTCTTGATCGCTTGTGCGATCTCCTCCCATGGATCGGTTGCATTGGCATCCTTGGAAGCCACCTTGAAGGCCGCACGCAAATAGACTTCCTGGCTGGTTTTTTCCTTCATGATCTCTTTATCGAGCAGTCCGGATTGGTATCCGGTAATCGCCTTCTGCGAGTTCTGCAGCCCGAAAAGATCTTCTTTCGCGATGCGGGCGTTTTCCTCCGACTGCTTGCTGAACTCCTGCAGTAGAGCAATGCGCCGCGCGTACACTTTCAGAGCGATCGGATACTGAACATCGCGCAAAAACTCAAGCTGCGCCATGGTCAGCAATCGCCCGGTGTTGCCCGGGTGTCCAGAGACAAAGATCAGGTCTCCGTCTTTCACCCCAGTCGGCGACCACTTCAGATAGTTGTCCAGGTGTGCCGGCTTGTCATTCTCGTAAACGCGGAAGAAAGTGATGTCCAGATCGTATCGGGGATAAGTGAAGTTATCGGGATCCCCGCCGAAAAATGCAATATCAAATTCCGGGGCGAACACCAGACGGACGTCTGTGTATTTCTTATATTTGTAGAGGTTATAGACCTGCCCGGAGTAGAAGGTCACCACGTCGCAGCGAAGGCCGGTGCTGGTGGTGCAGTCTTTCTCGACTTGTGACATGGCCCCGCGTTGGGCCGCTCCAATTTCTGCGGTCGACATCTCGGGCTTTATTCCCGCGTTGATTTTTTCCGTCACGTCCTCGATGCCGACCAGTTGGTTCAGTTCGAGATTCGGACACTTCGCTTCCTCCGCCTGTGTTTTGGCGTAGAAGCCGGTTTTGATGTAGTCGTGACCTTCGGTCGAAAGCTGCTGTACACAACCCGCGCCCACGTGATGATTGGTAAACGTCAGGCCGTCAGGCGAGACGAACGATCCCGAGCCGCCGTTATTGAAGCGCACCGACGACAGCCGCACATGATCCAGCCACTGCTGCGTAACATCAAAAGCGTATTTGGCCCTGATCTTGTCTTTGGGAGCCTCGTTGTAAAGCCACATGCCTTCGTCGGCGCTCGCAATCGTGGAGCACACGAAGGCATAGGCCAGCACAAGCGAGAAGAGACGTTTCATTTAGGATGATTCCTCCATCAGGAGTATGAAGAACGCGGGCAAGGCCGCGAAATACTTCGAGCGAACCTTTAACTATACGCCGCGCCAAATGAAGCTGGCAAAAACCGACCTGTTCGATCTTTGAGGTTTCTCCGCGTTCTCTACGGGTTTTCTCCGCGTTCTCGGCGGCAAAAGCTTTTAAACGCTGAGTTCGCGGAGAAGGGCCGGAGAGATCGCAGAGTAACCCTGATAACTCTGAGTGAAGGCGAACGGTTGCCGCGCTAATAGGCAAAGGGACGCTGCAAATGAGCATCTAACCATTCGAATGCAGCCAAGGTCACTACTGTGAGTATTACCGAAGGGTGGTTGGAAACTTCAGAACGTTTGAGGTATAAACGAAGGTTGCGTCTCGCGCCCCTCCTCGCGCGGTCCGGCAACGCAAAATCCAGTCAAGCGAGAACCGAATGTCCAGCGTGACTACAACTCATGCTCCCAAAGGGCTCGAGGGAGTCGTTGCCACCAGTTCCAAGATCTGCTATATCGACGGCGATCGCGGCGTGCTCGCCTATCGCGGCATCGACATCCACGAACTGGCCGACCACTCCAATTTCGAGGAGACCTGCTACCTGCTTTGGTTTGGCAAGCTGCCCACCCGCGAGGAGTTGCGTGAACTGCACGACCGACTGGCCGAGGAACGCAAGGTAGACGCGTCAATTATTACGCTGCTGCGCAATGCGCCACGGCATGCATTGCCCATGGATGTGCTGCGCACAGCCGTCTCGGCGCTGTCATTCTACGATCCGCAAGAGAAGAACAACGACCGCAAGGCGAATGTGGACAAGGCCATCCGCCTGACCTCGCAGATTGCGATGATCGTCGCCGCGTATGACCGCATTCGCAAGGGAAAGCCGCTGGTCGATCCTGATCGTTCTCTGTCCCACGCTGCAAATTTCCTGCTGATGCTGAATGGCAAACATCCTTCGCCTACGGCCGAGCGCGCTCTCGACATCGCACTAATCCTTCACGCCGACCACGAGCTCAACGCATCGACCTTTGCGGCGCGTGTAACGGCTGCGACGTTGTCGGATATGCATTCTGCCATTACCTCAGCGATAGGCGCTCTGAAAGGTCCTCTCCACGGGGGAGCGAACGAAGCGGTGTTCCGCATCCTTGTGGCGATCGACGAATCCGGCGCGGATCCCGTCGACTACGTTAAAGGCATGCTGGCGCAGAAGCGAAAGATTCCGGGCTTCGGACACCGCGTCTATCACACGGAAGACCCGCGCGCTACACACCTGCGCGTCATGTCCCGCGATCTCGGCAACTCCAGCGGCCAGGCCAAGTGGTTCGAGATCTCGCACAAGATCGAAGAGTTCGTGAAGGCCGACAAGAAGCTGAATGCCAACGTCGACTTTTACTCAGCGTCCACGTACCACACGCTGGGCATCGACGTTGATCTGTTCACGCCGATCTTCGCCGTTTCGCGAATCAGCGGATGGGCCGCCCATGTCATCGAACAACTCGACGACAACCGCCTGATCCGCCCCCGCGCGGAGTACCTGGGCCCGGAATATCCCAGTCACTACGTGCCCATCGACCAGCGGTAATCATGTAGAGACAGCCGCCTCGGCTGTCAGGGCGGCGCGAAGCGCGCCCCGCCCGGTCCAACTGCATCCAGCGTACGAATCCCGTAGAATAGACGTGGGTTCTGTATGCAGCGCGTTTACCTCGACAATAACGCCACCACCCCGGTTCTGCCCGAGGTGTTCGAGGCCATGCGCCCCTTTTTCGGGGAGCGCTTCGGCAATGCCTCGTCCATCCATCATCACGGGCAGGAGACGCGGGCCGCCGTCGAGGACGCGCGCGAATCCGTCGCCGACTTGCTCGGCTGCAGCGCGGGGGAAATAGTTTTTACCAGCGGCGGTACGGAGAGTGACAATCTCGCCATCGCCGGATGGATCGCTGCTGGCGATCACGTGATCACGTCGAGCATCGAGCACCACGCCGTGCTGCACGCATGTAAGCATTTGGAGAAGATCGGCTGCGAGGTGACCATCCTTCCAGTGGATGGCCGCGGCCTGATCGATCCTTCGCATGTCCGGCGTGCCCTGCGACCAAACACGAAGCTGATCTCGGTGATGATGGCCAACAACGAAACCGGAGTGCGGCAACCGGTCGAAGAAATTGGGAAGATTGCGTCCGAGTCGAATGTTCTTTTTCATACCGATGCGGTGCAGGCTGCGGCAAAAGTTCCGATCAGAGTACGGCAGATCGGTTGTGACGCGCTCTCCATCTCCGGCCACAAGATTCATGCGCCGCAAGGCGTTGGCGCACTGTATGTGAAGAAGGGAACCCGTATCCAGCCGCTTTTTCACGGCGGCCGCCACGAACGTTCGCGCCGTGCAGGAACGGAAAACGTCCCCGGAATTGTTGCCCTGGGTAAGGCTGCTCAACTTGCGAAAGAAGCTCTGGACCGCAGCGACAACCACAAGATGGCTGCAATGCGCGATCGCCTGGAACAGGGAATACTTGCGCAAGTAGATGAGGCCGGTGTCAACGGCGAGAGTGCCACACGCGTTCCGAACACGACGAACCTTCACTTCGATCACATCGACGGAGAAGCCGTGGTGATCGCGCTCGACCTGAAAGGGTTGGCAGTCTCCACGGGAGCTGCGTGCTCTTCCGGTGCGATCGAACCGTCACACGTCCTGATCGCTATGGGCCTCCGCGCCGAACAAGCGCGCGCCAGCATCCGTTTCAGTCTGGGCAAGCAGACCACGGAAGCCGATGTTGATTTCGCATTGAGCTTAGTACCGGAGACGATCGCACGCTTGCGCGCGATCTCGCCGAAGTACAACAAGCAAGTCGTTAGCACTTAGCACTTGCCATTTAGTTAGAGCCTGGCCCGTGTAAGGATTCCGCGGAGCATGGTTTCCCAAGGCCTCGGGCCAAGCAGCACTTGCCGCACCGTGCGCCGTGGAAGAGCGGCCCTTCAGGCCGCGATAAGTGGCGAATCAGACGGGCTCTAGCCCCTGAGGTACTAGTTGAGTACAGATACGATTGCCGTAGCGATGTCGGGCGGTGTGGACTCCTCCACCGTCGCGGCCATGCTGCGCGCCGAAGGCCACAACGTCATCGGCTTGACCATGCAACTCTGGAACCAGCGCCGCCTTGCCGGCCATGAGGGCATGCCCGAGTCCGTACAGGGACGCTGCTGCTCGCTCGACGATGTCTACGACGCCCGCCGCGTCGCCCAGCAGATCGGGATCCCGTATTACGTCGTCAATCACGAGGAGCGCTTCGAGCGCGACGTGGTGCGTCCCTTCGTGGAAGAGTACCTTTCCGGACGCACTCCGATTCCGTGCAGTCTCTGCAATAATCACTTGAAGTTTGATCAGTTATTGATTGTGGCTCAGCAGATTGGCGCCGAGCGGGTTGCCACCGGCCACTACGCCCGCGTCGCCTACGATGAGGCCCGAGGCCGTTGGCTGCTCAAGCGACCCGCAGACTTGAGCAAGGATCAGACGTATTTCCTCTTTGGTCTGACGCAGGAACAGTTGAGCCGCACATTGTTTCCCCTCGGCGACATGATCAAGCCCGAAGTCCGCGAACTCGCCAGAAAGCACGGCCTCGCTTTGGCTGAGAAGCCCGACTCGCAGGAGATCTGCTTCGTCCCAGGAGGCGACTACAAGCGCTTCATTGACGCCTACCTCGCGGAGCAGGGCGAGAGCTTGCCCGACACGGCCGGCGATCTCGTGACCACGTCGGGAGAGGTGATTGGCGAGCACAGCGGCATTCACAACTTTACCGTGGGCCAGCGCAAGGGACTCGGCATCGCCACCGGATCACCGCTCTACGTGATCCAGATCAGCGGCGCGAACAAGCAGGTGATCGTGGGTGGTGACCAGCAGCTATACTCGCGGACGCTGCGCGCCAAGCGCGTAAACCTGATCTCAGTAGATGACCTACATGAGCCGATGCGGGTCTCCGTGAAGATCCGCCATCGCCACGAACCCGCCGCAGCCGTAATCGAGCGCACCGGCGCAGACGAGATTCTCGCAACCTTCGACGAGCCCCAGCGCGCCATCACCCCTGGCCAGGCCGCGGTCTTCTACGATGGAGACGTGGTCGTCGGCGGCGGCTGGATCACTTGACAGAACCGGGTGCCCCATCCTTGTCCCTGCGTCTTTTTGCAGGGACAGGGTGGGATTTTGACTTTGTTTCAATACCGATCACCCCAAGTAAAAAACCCCGCCCTGTCGCACAAACCGCGACAAGGACGGGGTACCCTCAAGACCGTTTTAGCTTTAGTAGTTGTGCTTCGGATAATGGCTCTTCTTCACGCTTTCCTTGAACATCTTATCTTGCGCCTTCTTCTGCTTCTTCTGAGCCTTCTTCATGGCTTTCTGTTGCTTCTTCTGGATTTTGTGCGCGGCAGGGTCTTCGCGGTAAGCGGGGTTGTTCGTTTTGGCGAACGTCACGACGCTAAAGCTTAAGCAACAGATTGAGAGGCACAGAAGAGCGACCAGTCTTTTCATAAGGGACCCCGGCCAGCGACCATGAATCAATTCTACCTTAAGCCGATTTCCTGCCGTTTGTTACGGATGACTCAGACCGTTGGGTAGCCCGCCCGGATGCGCATTCGGTCTGGCAATCGCTGTTTTCTCCCTGCACCGAGCTCAAGGTTGTCAGAAATGGCGTCCCAGTTTCTTGGAGTTTCTTTTCGAGCCTCGCGGTGCAGTCGCAATCACTGCATGCCCACGGCTCGGTTCCAGTCTCATCGCGGCACTTGCGCCGATCATGCGCATCCTGCACGCGCACCAGATCGAAGTATTCTTCCCAATACGGACGCTCTTCCTGCAGCGGCGTCGGACAGTAGCAAACCTCGACCCACCGTGTCGTTTGGTCCGGGCAAAGCCGCGCATCGTTCATGTTGCGCAGGTATTCGCCCTCCGCGACGGAGCCTTGGCCAAGACTTTCGTTTTCAATGGCCTTCAGCAAATCCCCTTCGCGACCAGGTTTAACACGGGCTCGAACAAGATAACGCATAACTCCCCCCGAAACGTGTAGCCCCGGACGCCTCGTCCGGGGTTGCGCGCGATAGCGCGCAATCAGAATGCTAGCAGCAAAGCAGAACTGGCGTCGATCCTCACCACCCACGCTCGCTACAACTCGCGGGGCGGACGAAGGCGTCCGCCACTACACAAACTAATTCAACCCAGCCGCCGCCAGCATCTGCTGAAACTGGCTGCGCGTGCGCATGTCAACTGACTGCGCCACCAGCTTTCCTTCGCGGTCGTAAACGAAGCTCTTCGGAATCCCTTCGACCACGAAGGCGTCATTCACCTTGCGCCCCGGATCGAGCAACACGGGATAGCTGATGTTCCGCTCGGTGATGAATGGAGAAACCTTGGCCACCTCTTCGTCCGAAATCGAGAGCACCACGAACCCCTGATCTTTGTACTTGTCGTAAAGCGCTTGCAAGTCAGGCATCTCCTTGCGACACGGCGGACACCACGTTGCCCAGAAATTTACCAGCACCACCTTGCCTTTCGTGTCTCGCAGATGCCAGGACTTTCCTTGGAGATCCGAAAGCGTGAAGTCAGCCTTCTGGCGCTTGGCGTCATCGGCTTCCAGTTGCGCGATGGCTTCCTTGAACTGTGGATTGTCTGACTCCGCCGCCATATGCTCGTACCGCGCGAGCGATGCCAGCTCCATATACAGTTCACCAGGCTGACCCGGTTTGCCCGCGGGAGGCTGCTCTCGCAGTGCCTGCGCCAAAGTGGTGGTGACCTCCTGCAGGGTGTCGCGTCCAAAGTCTCCTTCGGTGGAGAGATTCGCTAGAGCGCCAGCCAGCCGCAATTTGTTGGGAACAACGGGCAACTGCCGAATCTGCAGAGCCAGATCTTTTGTTGTGCCCGCCCGCACACTGTCGTCAAGTTTTCGCAAGCCGCTAATCTGCGCAACGATCGGTTTTTCCTGATCGCTCCAGACGACCTTCTCTTGAGCGCAAACAGAGAGACAGCAAATAAAAATCCCTGCGAAAAGCAGGGTAGTCATAGCCCAATGATTTCTCATGAATGATCGACGCGAAACAGACTCGGACGTGAGCTAGAGCTCCCGTAGATGATAAAGATTCGCCTAGATAAACATCTCGTCCTGCGGCACCGGCCGCCGTTCCTCACGGGTGCCGCCATTCCTGCGGTTGCGGCCGCCGAAGAGAAACTCCAGCCCCGTCGTGATCCCCTGCACCAGTCCGGAAAGCTGCTTCACCGGGGAGACCACCGTCTTATGCACAATCTCGGAGGTTTGTTCAACACGGTCCAGCGTGCGGCTGAGCAACTCATCGGCGCGGATGATCTGCAGCCGGGCGCGATCGATCGCGTCATTGACGGTCGCATCTACACGCTGTACCTCCGACCGCAGAGTCGTGGTGGTCTCGCTCAGGTTCTCCACAATGGTTTCGATTTTGGGGCGCAGCACAGACATCATCGCCTGCGCTTCCACGATGGTCGGCATGACCTTGGTCTTCACATCGCCGGCCAGCTCTTCCATGCGCTGGCTGCTCTTGCGCATGGCGAGGTACATCGCCAGCAGAACGCCGGCCTGTAGAAGAACGGCAATCCCAGTCAGAGCGACGAACAACGACATTTTGTCCATACGATCCTCCGGCAACCATCGAGCGCGCGCGAAGGAAGCAGCCGGCGCGATAAGAGCTACAGATTCTTGGAGGTTCCAGTATCCGCGGTCGCCTCGTGATACGCCTGGCGTCCAGCTTCATACGCGGCACGGAACTGCTCCTTCTGCTGGTTCACCGCTTCGCGGCCACGACCAGCCCACTGCTCAGCCTGTTCCCGCGCTTCCCGGGCACGACTGCGTACGTAATCTCGGCCCTCTTCGGCGCGCGCCCGCAGGACTTCACGCGTCTCTGCGCCAGAGCGGGGTGCATAGAGAACTCCCGCCAGTGCTCCCAATCCCAAGCCAGCCAGGAACCATACGAAGGTATTGCTGTCACGATCCGACATAGCACCTCCTCGATAAAAGCGACACTTCAAGATGGTACAACCTCCCACAAGCAAAGACAATTACAGCGAAGCCTGTAAAGAGGCGGCAGATATTGCGGAAGGAATTATTTCTTCGGCGCGGGTGGATTGGCCGGCGCAGGCGATGGAGCCGGCTGCGTCTTTACGGGTTGCGACTTAACCCCCTGCAAAACGGATCCTGACGAGGCGGCGTGTCTGGTCGAATAGAGGGCCAGTGTGATCGATGTGACCATGAACGCCACCGCCGACCATGTGGTAGCGCGGGACAGGGCGCTGGCGGCTCCGCGCGGGCCGAAGGCGGTCTGGCTTCCTTGACCGCCGAACGCGGCCGAAATGTCACCGCTCTTTCCGCTTTGCAGCAGCACAACCACGATGATGAAGAAACAGACCAGGATGTGGACAGTGGTAACGAGGTAGATCATAAGTTCAATGTTTTCCTGAGTTCGACGGCGAACAGACCTGAAAGCCACATTCGCTCGCATTTCCGGAGGCAAGTGTATGGTGCGGAAGGGGGGATTTGAACTAACGCATAGTGTTGATAATACGTAAGTTATTCATTTCCGGTCCGGCTCAAAGGCCCAAATGACCCACAATCCCGCATCCATTGTACGTTTATTGTACGATGCCCGCGCACTGTCCTTCCTTCGTACCGAACAGTGTGGCATCCCGTGCCTGTAAAGGTCAAGGTGCTTCGCAGGTCTTCGCAGGTCTTCACTTTCAAAATAGTCCCCTGTCTGTACTTTTCCCTGCGAATTGGCGAGCAAACGTATTGTGGAGACTACGAAACCGTTGTTCTTGATGAAATCAAGGATCTAGCTTCCTGCGATGGCAAGGATGTCGAGGCCGCTCTGGATAAAAGCAAGAAAAAAATGATCCTTTATACGCCTCAGAACAGAAGACTCAAAGCCCGCATCGTGCCGATGATCCAGTGTTCGACGGGAACGCTCGCTCAGAGTATCAATCGCTGACCTCAGGGAAAAGCTCCGATTCATAATCTAAAACTCCAAGTGAAGCCGGAAGGAAGGCACAAGCACAGGCCCGCGGTCGCGGTTGTAACCGGGATTGTTAATGTGCTGCAGGCCCGGCGCGACGTAGATGCCGCGCCACACATGGGCGGTGTAGTAGCTCTCGACAATGTTTTCGCGGCCGTAGTTCAGGCGCCGTCGCCGAGGAGAAACCCATAGCCTCCATCAGCAAGATAAGTTTGGTGGTCCTTCGAGATGGCGTTACTCACATTGCCACACCGGCGCGATCAAAGTGGCGGTGCCACCGGGCGCCTTGGATCTTCGTCATTACTCCTGCGATACCTCACACTGCGTTCAAAATGAAAGTTACCTTTTGCGTTACGGCAGTCTTTACGCCAGCTCGCCAAGCACTCGAAGTCGTTCTCGCTCATCGATTGCATCTCGGTCGGCGTCGGCCGAATGCAGAGGAACTTCGAGCCGATGCGAAAGCAGGTGGAAGCGGGGCAGAGAAGTGAGTTGACGGATGTTACGGCGAAAGATTCATCTACGAGGCATTCGTCGAAGGCAAACTGGAAGCTCCGAAACATCTTGCCCGCATAAATTCAGGCCATACCGATCGGTGCGGAGCTTGAAGGAAGCACTAACGATTCTGCGCAGGCGTCGAGCGCAGCACAAACGATAGGCCGCGGGGAGCGTTTCGGCTCACTGTGTTTTGCAGGTCGAGAGCATCGAGCGGAATGTGACTGCGCGTGACGTCGGGGCTGATGTATTCCAGATAGCCGTCGGCCACCCAGTAGTTCGTCACAGCCTGGCTCGTTCCATTGTTCAGCACCAACACGAAGACTCCCTTGCCCAGCGCCAGGTCCTCCGGCACTGCGCCCGTCGTAGCTTGAGGAGACGCCGGCGAATTCCCAGCCAATGCGTCTTCTTCCCCTGAATTGCCAGTAGGCGGCATCGCGGACATTTGCGACTGCGTAAGCCCCTGCGCGCTAAGGTCGTCGGCTGAATCAGCCGAGTCTCCGCCGAAGCCCCAGCCGAAATCAAGAGAATCAAAGTAACCGTAGGAGCAAAACCACGGCCAGAATGGTTCGAAGTAACAAACCTGGGTTCCGCTGCTCAAGAAACATCCGGAGGAAGGAATCTGCCGAAAGCGATTGAAGAAGATGCCGCGATGAGGACGCAACGTCGAAGCGACCAACGAAACTTGGCTGCTGAGCCGCCGTGGTGGTAGAGACCAGAGAAGGGTTGACGGAATCCTCGAAATGGATGGTCGGCGCACTGTCGGGGGAAAGTTCCACAAGCTTGACGGCGCCGGCGAAGCATCGCCGATAGAAGGCGCTGCGGATTCCGCATTTCGGCCGTGCCTTCCAAACCCGAGGTGCAGCCACCCGAAGTGCCCGCCCGCATTGCTCTCGCCAGAGGACTTTCCGGCGGAGTACCCGCCACTCGAGTGCCCGCCAGAGTGTCCACCGCCGGAGTGCCCGCCTCCACCGGAGTGCCCGCCCCCTCCTCCTCCTCCATGTTGCCCCTCTGCGGGCGCGAGGAGACAGATTACGCAAACTAAAATCGGAAGAATGCGCGGCGACCGCGGAAGAAAGCCAGCACGACTGCCCATGGCCTTCCCCACTCCAGGGGATCCACTTCCATTTTACCTCCGTTCAGGTGGTGCGCAAGTTCGAAGAGCCTTCACAATATCAAGCGATCGGTGCGACGCGTTCACTCCAATCCCAACCGTCGAAGGAATGTCGGAGAGTTCGGTCAAGGGCTACACTTCACCCTTCCTATTCATCATCCCCCGCTTCAGATCCTATTAGGCTCGTGCCCAATGTACCAAGGCGCACTCACCGTGAAGATGCGTTCGTTACCGCGCGCGAGAAGCATCCACTCCAGAAGCCGGCCGCGCTGGTTGTGGAGGAAGTATTCGTACCATCTGTCCTCTACTAGCTCTGGTATGACCACAACAATGCTGCGATCGGGATGTTTCTTTGAAAGATCGAGAACGAACTGCACGACGGGAATGACGATAAAGCGGTAGGGTGAGGGCAGGACGTGTAGCTGAGGTGGCTCCTTGCCTGCCAAACGGAAAGGTCGCTCAACGTATTGCTGCCAGTCGTCTTGAAGCAATTCGGAATGCTCATTAGGCTCGACGTGCAAGGCGATCACTTCCGGCGAAAGTCGGGCGGCGAATTCAATCCCCTGGCGCGTGATGTTGCTCCAGCGGTCGATGGCAATCACGGCAATGGGATGCTGGCTAAGACCTGCCGCGTCGACCGGAACCTTGCAACTGGTGAGCACTTTCACGGAGTGGTAGTGTCGTCGCACAATGGCGAAGAAAACAATCGTCAGGGGAATGAAAAGCAGCGTAATCCAGGCGCCCTCCATGAATTTCGCAACCAGCACGACGCCCGTGGTAATGCCGGTGACGAGGGCACCCAGTCCGTTAACGAGTGCGCTCTTCAGCCAATTCGGACCGCGATTTTTCCGCCAGTGCATGACCATGCCGGCTTGGGAAAGCGTAAACGCGAGAAACGCGCCGACGGCATAGAGCGGGATTAGCCGGTCGGTGATACCGCCGAAAAGGATGAGCACGCCGCCACAGAGTACCGCCAGGACGACGATGCCGTAGGTGTAGACGAGCCGCCGGCCGCGATAGCCGAAGACGTGCGGGAGGTAGTTGTTCTGGGCGATGGCGCGGCAGAGACGCGGAAAATCAGCGAAGGCGGTGTTAGCGGACAGAGATAAAACGACCAGAATCGAGCCGATGGTCAGATAGTAAAAGAGGCCCTTACCGAAAACCGCGGCGGTGAGCAGGGAAAGAACGCTCTGGTAGCCCGGCTGGCCCGGATCGGTGGCAGCAATTCCGTAGGTTTTTACCAGATAGGAAATTCCCGCCAGCAGCACGGCCAGGAGAAAAATAATCACGGAGAGAGTGCGTTGGGCGTTTTTAACGGTGGGCTCCCGGAAAGCCTTCACGCCGTTGCTGACAGCTTCTACGCCAGTCAAGGCGGTGCAACCGCTGGCAAAAACTTTCAACAGCAGCCAGTAGCTTACTGCTGCGGTGATGGGCAGCGGAGGCGGAAGCGGAACTGCAGGCGTGGGATGCCCTCCGCTGAGGAGCACACGCAGAACGCCCGCGACGATGGTTATGAGAAGTGTGCCGACAAACAGGTAAGTAGGAACCGCAAAAGCAGCGCCAGCATCACGCACTCCGCGGAGATTGAGAATGGTGATGACGATCAGAATTCCCACGCAGAGAGAAACGGTGTGCGGCAACAAGGACGGAACCGCCGAGATCAAGGCGCCGACACCCGCGGAAATGCCCACCGCGGCCGTGAGAATGTAATCGGCGAGGAGCGCGGCCGCGGCAAGCAAGCTGGCAGGCGATCCAAGGTTGAACCGTGCCACTGTATAGGAGCCGCCCCCGGAGGGATAGGCGGCGATGGTCTGGCGATAGGAAAAGTACACAATCACGAGCAGCGCGATGATGGCAGCGCTGATGGGTACGATATAACGAACTCCCAGAAGGCCAAGGGGGATCAGGAGGCTGAGGGCCGCCTCCGGGCCATAAGCAGCCGAGCTAAGCGCGTCGAGACCAAAAATCGGGATGCCCTGCACCGGACCGATTTGCTCGGCGCGTTCGTCGCTGGTCCGGATGGGCTTGCCCACAACGAGGTCAAGTATGTTCATCAGCGATTGGTGTTCAATGGACTCTTCACAGTAGGAAAAGCTTCGACGTACTGAGTATGTTACGATTCGGAAAATTGTCTGCCCCACGATAACATTGGTAGGATTTGCAATCAAAAATGGACTTTGGGACGCCCTTTAGAGACTGAACGCTGCTGGAACTCCGACGTGAGGCAGGCGGAAAATATCCCATCTTAAGGTTCGTCAGAAGAATTCGTGGGTCGATTCCGGCTCGGGCAACTTGCCAAGTGAGTGATAGAGCGCAAGTTCGAGGTAGCGGAAGGTGCGGAAACC